>JAANMY010000526.1_pt1 | contig 53495 bp, 48 predicted proteins | sample 7279691 | NCBI WGS metagenome assembly JAANMY01 (sample SAMN14094543, study PRJNA606508) | bioreactor metagenome | isolation source: A lab-scale SPAN reactor treating ammonium-rich wastewater day 388 | place: Ireland: Galway | collected 2018-02-07 | reverse complement strand
GGCACGCTCATCACCGTTGAGGAAGACAAGAAAATGGAACAACCCGTCATCTCCGGCATCGCCTTCTCGCGCGACGAAGCCAAGCTCACCGTCACCGGCGTGCCCGACAAGCCCGGCATTGCCTACCAGATCCTGGGCCCGATCGCCGACGCCAACATCGACGTCGATATGATCATCCAGAACGTCGGCCATGACGGCACTACCGATTTCTCGTTCACCGTCGGGCGCGGCGACCTCGCCAAGGCGCTGAAGGTGCTCGAGGGCGTCCGCACTCACATTGGCGCGCGCGCGGTCGAGAGCGACAGCACGATGTGCAAGGTCTCGATCGTCGGCGTTGGCATGCGCTCGCACCCGGGCGTGGCCTCGCAGATGTTCCGCACGCTGGCCGAGGAGGGCATCAACATCCAGATGATCTCGACCTCCGAAATCAAGATCTCGGTGGCCATCGAGGACAAGTACCTCGAGCTCGCCGTGCGCGCGCTGCACAAGGCTTTCGGCCTCGACGCGGCAGCAGCATAAAATCGATTCATCGTGTTTGACCGGCAGGCGCGAACTCGCTATGATCGCGCCTTCCTGATGGAGACGTGGCCGAGAGGTCGAAGGCACTCCCCTGCTAAGGGAGCAGACGGGCAAAACCTGTCTCAAGGGTTCGAATCCCTTCGTCTCCGCCAGAAATAAAGATAAGCCCTTCATTCGACGGGCTTTTTCTTTTTTTGCGCGCGTTCATCCCGCGCTTTCAACATGTCCCAGCTCCCGCGCGCCTGCGGTGTCGACTTCGGCACCTCGAACTCCACCGTGGGCTGGCTGCGTCCGGGTGTGCCTGCCCTGATCCTGCTCGAGGATGGGCGGCCGACCCTGCCGTCGGCGGTGTTCTTCAATGCCGACGAGAATTCGGTGAGCTTCGGGCGGGCGGCGATGGCCGAGTATCTGGAAGGCTATGAGGGTCGGCTGATGCGGGCGCTCAAGAGTCTGCTCGGCACCAGCCTCATCGACGGCCACACCGAGGTGCTCGGGCGGCCGCTCGGCCTCCGTGAGCTGTTGACGAACTTCATCGCCGAGCTCAAGCGGCGCGCGGAACGCGAGGCCGGGCGCGGGTTCGAGATGGCCGTGTTCGGGCGTCCGGTGCATTTCATCGATGAGGATCCCGCGGCCGATCGACGGGCGCAGGACACGCTGGAGGCGATCGCGCGCCAGGTGGGCTTTCGCGAGGTCAGCTTCCAGTTCGAGCCGATCGGGGCCGCACTGCATTACGAATGCACGCTGAGCCGCGAGGAACTCGTGCTGATCGCCGACATTGGCGGCGGCACAGCCGACTTTTCGATCGTGCGCCTGTCGCCCGCGCGCATGTCTGTTGCCGATCGCCGGGCGGATGTGCTCGGCAATGCGGGCATTCACATCGGCGGCACGGATTTCGACCGGATGCTCAGCCTCGAGTGCGTGATGCCACTGCTCGGATATCGCAGCCGCATGCGTAACGGCGCCGAGGTGCCGTCGAGCATCTACTTTCAGCTTGCCGCCTGGCACACGATCAACTTTGCCTATACCCGGCAGGTGTGGGCGGACTTGCAGCACATTTATCGTGATGCGACCGCGCGTGCAGCGCTCGATCGCCTGTGTCACCTGGTCAGCCAGCGCGAGGGGCACTGGCTCGCGCTCCAGGTCGAGCAGGCCAAGGTCGAACTATCGGCTGAGCCAGCTACCCGGATGGCGCTGGACCGTATCGCCGACGGGCTGGGGCTGGACGTGACGCGCGAGGCCTTCGCCGCCGCCACCCAGGGCCTCGTCGAGCGTATCGGCGCCTGCGTGGCCGGTTTGTTGCAGGACGCGGACGTGGCCCGCGAGCGTATCGACACCCTCTATTTCACCGGCGGTGCGAGCGGTGTGCCCCAGTTGCGTGCCCGCATCGCTGCCGAATTGCCGGACGCGCGGGTGGTGGAGGGTGACCTCTACGGCAGCATCGGCACCGGGCTCGCCGTGGAGGCGGCGCGGCGCTACGGCTGAGGGCGGGCAGGATCGCGGGGCTGTGCGAGCGCGGCTCAGGGGTTCGCCGTGCTTCCGGGGTCGCGACGTTCCGCGAGCACCAGCAGATTGCGTGGCGTCAGCGTGCGTGCGCAGAAACTGCCAACCTGGACATGGAAGCCGCGCTCCTCGAGACCGAGGGCGATGTCGAGCACGAGCCAAAGCTCGAGCGGGCGGCGAAAGGCATGGCGCACGAGTTCGAAGCGCCGCACCTGAGCGCGGCGCTGCCAGCCGATCAGCTCCCAGTCTGGCCAAGCGATGTGCGCGGGCAGCGTCACGTCCTCGCGTGCGGCGAGCTGGCGGCAGAAGGCTTCGAAGCCGTTCGTGCGCCAGGATGCGGGGACCGGACGGAACGGGCGGGCCGCCTCGCCCTCGATCGCGTTGCGCAGCGCGACGAAGCCCAGTTTCCACGACTGATCGCGGGCGAGCCGGCTGCGGTCGTGGCGCGGCGCCGTGACGGTCTCGGTCACCGCCAGGCGCAGCGTCGACGCATCGAGCGCAAGTCGGGCGTCACGGCTGAGCGGACGGTAGGCGCCGTCAATGCCGAGGTGGTAGCAGCACGGGGCGATGCGATACGCCTCGGCGCCGTCGTGGTCCGCGCTGCGCACGAGGCTGCGATGCAGTTCGCCGCAGGCATGCAGCGCCAGCACGGAGTGGCCGCGTGCATGGGCACGGGCGGCCTCGTCGAACGCATCGGCGCACACCACACGCTGGTCCGTGCCCATGCGGGCAGCCAGGCGCACCGTGTCGGCGCACAGTGTCGGGTCGATTTCGAGCGAAACAACTGGCACGCGATCGGCGAGTGCCACCCGCCGCCCGAGGTGCCCCTTCCCTGCGCACCATTCCAGTACCGGTGTTGTGGCGGCCGGCATATGGCCGGCGAAGGCCTCGATATGCAAGCGCTTGCGGCCAGGAATGCCGTCGTCGAAATGGATGTCGCACGCGGGCAGGCTGCGTTCGGGCAGCGCAGGTACGCGGGCGGCGTCGATCAGGCAGGCAAGCTCGGGCAACTGCGATGCCAGCCACTTGGCGCAGGCGTGTGTGTCCTCGCCGAATCGTTCGACGCGATCGTCATCGAGCGCGTCGAGCGCAGCGGCCAGTCCTGGCCACTGCGCGCACCACTGCGGGCGCGCGACGTGAAACGGGGAGGGGCGCCAGAGCGACGCGTGCCGGGTCAGCAGGGACTGAAGGTCGTGGAAGCGGGTGCGAAGGTTCATCGGCCGATGAGGGCTGTCGAGGTGGCGGGTGGCCTAATCCTCATCGTCATCCTCTTCGTCGTCATCGACGACGGCATCCACGCCCGCTGCCGCGACATCGACCGTCGTCTCGACCACGGTCGCGGTCACGCTGACCGCCGTTGCCGCCACCGACACGGCCGCATCGGCCACGGCGACGACAGCGCAGGCGTTCACGCAGAGAGCGCCGAGCAAGGCGAGGAAAAGTGATCGCGTCATGACTCGCCAACAAAAAAAGCTCCCCGCAAGGAGAGCTTCTTGACCACGCAATTACGAAGGTGACAGCAGTCAGGCGTGTGATTTCTGAGTGCTTGAATACTTGGGGCGACATACCGGTTTCGAACCGGTGACCTTTGGAGCCACAATCCAATGCTCTACCAACTGAGCTAATGCCGCCACTGCAGGACCCCGGAAAAACCGAAGCCCTTGAAACTTGTCCCGTCCTGGCCTGCCCGGCAGGGATCGAACCTGCAACCCCCGGCTTAGAAGGCCGGTGCTCTATCCAATTGAGCTACGGGCAGATTCCCGCGGGCAATCGGAGTGTGAGCTGGTCGGGGTGGAGGGATTCGAACCCCCGACATCTTGCTCCCAAAGCAAGCGCGCTACCGGACTGCGCTACACCCCGAGAGCCGCGAACTATACAGAGTCCTTTTTGCCGCGTCAAACGGATTTCGCGCTTTTGTTCATGCGCCTTTCAGGTGTTCGCCGCCTGATGCCATGCACGTACTGCCCGCAGCAGGTTGGCCAGCAGCCAGCCGAACTCCACCGTGACGAGCAGGCCCGCGATCGGGGTGGCGACCGGCACCAGCACTGCCAGCAACAGCGCCGCGAGCGCCGCGGCGTGCATGCGCAACTGATTGCGGATCGGTGCGTCGGGCAGCAGCTTCTTCATGTTCGGCGCACGAATTCGCGCCTGGGTCAGGTTGAGCCACGTCAGGAAGGGAACGATCTTGTAGAGCATCGCGCTGATGGCGCCGGCGAAGGTGCCGTGAAGCACGAGGACGCCCGCGAGGACGGGCCACTGGGGGGCGTCGTGGACCAGGGCGACGAGCAGCGCGATCAGGCTGCCGAGCAGGGCGAGCATGGAGAGTCGAAAGGCGCGGAAGGGCGCGTCCGGCGTGCTGCGTCGCGAGTCGCGCTGCAGCTTGAGGGTCTGCAGCGCGAATCCGCTGGCGAGCACGAGCAACATTGCGGAGAGCGCGAGCTTGAGCCAGGCGATGTCGGCGATCAGGGCGGATGACCACAGCACCAGCGTGACGAGCGTGGCGGGGGCCCAGAAGCGGGTGAAGCCGCCGGGGTAGGCGGGGGTGATCTGGAACATCGGCACGACCACCCAGCTCGTCGCCGCGAGCAGGAGTCCGCCCCAGCCCATCCAGGCCCAGACGGCGTGCAGGTCGACCAGTGCCGGAAGTGCGACCGGCAGGGGCAGTCCCCGGCTCAGGGCAAGGGCGAGCACGACGCCGAGCGTGGTGGTGAGCGCAAGTGCACCGAGCGCGAGGCGCAGGTCGCGCGGGGTCCTGCTGGCGCCTTGGGCGGGCGCTGCCCGGGCGAGGCCGATCAGGCTGGCGGCGAGGAAGACGCACAGGCCGGCTGCAAGCAGGATGCCGCCGGAGATGATCGCGAGCGGCGATCCGCCACCCAGGCCGAAGGCGAGACCCGCGGCGCCGAGTCCGAGCAGGATGTGCGTGACCCCGGCGATGCGCAGCGGAGCCGGGAACGCGGCCCCGGCGACCACTGGCAGGATCTGCAGCAGGGCGCCGAGCATGACGTGGAGCATGAAACCGGCGGCGAACAGATGGACCACCGCCAGTGCGCCGGGCGTCCATCGCGATCCCAGCAACTCGCCGTCGAAGATCAATACCAGGCCTGCGATCAGGCCGAACACCGGCGCGGTCAGGAAGAACCGCAGCGGCGCGGAGAGCGGGGGGGTGTCCTCGTATGCCAGGCCCGGATTTGCACTGCTCATGGCCGGCTGATGAGGATCTCGACCGCGCCGTCGTCGCGGAACCCGACCTCGTGGCGGTAGCCATCGCGCTCGAGCATGCGCAGCAGTGGATGCGGCATGCGATCGATCAGCAGGGTGAATTGCCCGCCAGCGGGCAGGTCGGCAATGGCTTCCATGGCGCGCTCGAAGGGCTCCGGCGGTTCGAGGCCGCGCGCGTCGACAGTCTTGGTATTCATGCTGCGTGCTCCGGGGCGAGTCTGTTGGCAAGCGTTTCGACCAGTGCGTCTCGCTCGCCGCCCAGGCGCAGGTCGCACATCGGGTACAGGATGTTCTCTTCCTTCATGTTGTGCTGCTGCATCATGATCAAAAGGGTTTCGGCCTCGCCCGCGAATTCGTCGAGGTCACGACTGTCCAGTGCTGCGCGCAATTGCGCCAGCGTCGCACGCATGTCGGCGTGTTCGCCGCGCATGACCTGGGTTGGACCCTGCGTCATGCCGGTCACGGCCTCGAAGCGCGGGAACAGCTCCTGCTCCTCGGCCTGGAAGTGGGCTTCCAGCCCGGTCGTGAACGCCTCGAGCGCGAGCGCAGCCGCGTTCCAGTCCTTCTTGTGCGCGAGGGTTTCGGCGCGGGCGAAATCGTGGTCGCAACTGCGGTGGTCGTGCGTCATCAGTTCGGCGATCGAGGTCATGGTCCGCTCCGGGGGATTTGTCGCTCGCATTTTCCGCGCGCTCGATCGGACGGCATTGATACGAGTCAAGTCGACCATCTCGACGGGTCGCTGCACACCTTGCGCCGGCCGCGATCGTGCTCGCCTGCGTGCGCCGCTGCGGGCACAATGCGGCCTTGTTTTCGCCATGGAATGCGCCCGGATGCAATCGAGCGGGATGCCCAGCCGATGGGGGCGGATCTTCCTTCCGTTCGCGCTCGGCTATTACCTGTCCTACCTGCTGCGCACCGTGAATGCGGTGATCTCGCCCGCGCTCACCGCCGAGCTCGATCTGTCAGCGGCAAATCTGGGCCTGCTCACCAGCACCTATTTTCTTGCCTTCGGACTGGCGCAGATTCCGGTGGGCATCGCGCTCGACCGCTACGGGCCGCGCCGGGTCGAGGCCCTGCTGCTGCTGATCACCGCCATCGGTGCGGTGATGTTCGCGCTCGGCGACAGCCTGCAGGCGCTCGGCATAGGGCGCGCCCTGATCGGTCTCGGCGTGTCCGCGTGCCTGATGGCGGCGCTGAAGGGTTTCGCCCTGTGGTACCCGCGCGAGCGCCAGAGTTCGATGACCGGATTCATCATGGCGGCAGGCGCGCTCGGCGCGCTCACCGCAAGCACGCCGCTGGAGGCGGCGCTGCCGGTTCTCGGCTGGCGGGGCGCGTTCTGGATCATTGCCGCCGTGGCCTTGTTTGCGTCATTCACGATCTTCCGCAGCCTGCCGGATGCGCCGGTCGAGGGGCCACGGGGCACGCCGGGCGATGCGCTTCGCGTGCTCGGCGGCATCTACGCGTCGTCGGCCTTCCTGCGCTTCGCCGCCGCGGCGGCCACCTTCATCGGTGGCTTCATGGCGCTGCAGAGCCTGTGGGCCGTGCCCTGGCTGATGAATGTCAACGGCTTCGGGCTGGCGCAGGCCGCGGGCATGCTCGTGGTGCTGAATCTGGGCAATCTGGTGGGGCAGCTCTCGATCGGGGTGCTCGGCGTGCGGCTGGCGCGTCGCGGCGTCGAGCCGATCCTGCTGCTGCGCGGTGGCTACGTCTGCCTGATCCTGGTGCAGCTCGCGATCCTGTTCGCGGCGGGCCCGGTGATGGTGGTGTGGTTTCTGTTCGGGCTGTTCTCCGCGGTCAATTCGCAGAGCTATCTGGCGGCCTCCCGCGCCTTCGCGCCGGCGCTGTTCGGCCGGGTGAGCACCGCGCTGAATCTCATGGCCTTCGCCGGTGCATTCGCGGTGCAGTGGGGGCTTGGCCACGCGCTCGATGCGCTGCGCGCCCATGGTCACGACATGGCGAGTGCGCTGCCGTATGCGTTTGGCGGCCTGATCCTGCTGCAGGTTGCCGGTCTGCTACCGCTGTTGTGGCGGCCCCGCAAGCCCGACGCGCACGGATGAGGGCTGCGAGACCGGGCAGTGAGCCCTGGCGCCCCGCGCTCAGACCGCCTCGCCGCAGGCGACGCCGGACGACCACGCCCACTGGAAGTTGTAGCCGCCGAGGTGGCCGGTGACGTCCATGACCTCGCCGACGAAGTACAGCCCGGGCACGTTGCGCGCTTCCATGGTCTTCGACGACAGCGCGCGCGTATCGACACCGCCGAGCGTGACCTCGGCCTTGGCGTAGCCCTGGGTGCCGGACGGCGTCAGCGGCCAGTCCGCCAGGCTGGCGGCGATGGCGCGCAGTTCGGCATGGCGGAACTGATTCACCGGCTTCATCCAGCCATGCAGTTCGCACCAGGCATGGGCGAAGCGCCGCGGCAGGCGCTCGGCGAGCAGATTGGGCAGCAGCGTCCTGTCGTGCGCATGCTCGAGCAGCCAGGCTTCGGCATCGATGCCGGCCAGCAGGTCGACGTGCACCGGCTCCCAGTCGTCATCGCTGTAGGCCTGGGCTTGCCAGTAGCTCGACACCTGCAGCACTGCCGGCCCCGACAGGCCGCGGTGCGTCACCAGCGCGGCCACGCGGAACACCGGCCCGCGGCAGTGGGCCTCGACTTCCAGCGAGATGCCGGCCAGGGGCGCGAGCCGCGCCAGCGTCTCAGGTGGCAGCGTGAGCGGGACCAGCGCCGGCCGCGGCGCGACCACCGGAATGCCGAATTGCTCGGCGATGCGATAGCCGAAGGGCGTGGCGCCGATCTTCGGGATTGCCAGGCCGCCGGTGGCGATCACCAGGCTCGATGCGCCGAAGTGGCCGCGGTCGGTCTCGATCGCGAAGCGCTCGCCGTCAGCCTCGCCGCGATGCTGGCGAACCTGATGCACGGTGGCCGGCATCGCCCAGTGCACGCCGCCATCCGCGCACTCGGCGCGCAGCATGTCGATGATCTGTTGCGCGGAATCGTCACAGAACAACTGGCCCCAATCCCTTTCGTGGAAATCGATGCCGTGACGGTGCACAAGATCGATAAAATCGCGCGCCGTGTAGCGCGACAGGGCCGAGCGTACGAAATGTGGATTGAGGCTGAGATAGTGCTCGGGGCCGACCCGTCGGTTGGTGAAGTTGCACCGCCCGCCGCCGGAGATGCGGATCTTCTCGGCGAGCCGGGTGGCGTGGTCCACCAGCAGGACGCTGCGCCCGCGTCGGCCGGCGGTGGCGGCGCACATCATGCCGGCAGCGCCGGCGCCGATGATGACGACATCGAAATGACGGCCGCTGGTCGCCGTGGCGGGCATGAGGGCGTTCACGTGCTTACCCGTGCGGGGAAAGCGGCGCAGAATACGCCCTCTGCCGCAATGCGGCAATTCGCCGGGCCGCAGGGCAGTTCATGCGCCTGAGCTGCGGCGGGATAATAAAAATGAATCTTCTCCTTGGAGTGTCTTATGTCTGATACCACGACCGACTCGACCACCGTGCCAGCGCGGCGCAAGGGGGTCCGTCGGGCACTGTGGACCGCGGGAACGCTGCTGGCATTGTCGGCCGTGGCCTATCTCGCCACCCCGCCCGTTGCGCGTCACTACGCACAGAAGTACCTCGGCGAAGTCCTCGGGCGCGAAGTCAGCATCGAGCGCGTGCTCTTCAATCCCTTCCGGCTCACCGCCGAGCTGGGGGGGCTGCGGGTGATGGAGGCAGACGGCAGCGGCGAGGCGCTGGCCTTCGACGCCCTGCGCGCCAACCTCGAGATCGAGTCGATCGTACGCAAGGGCATCGTGCTCCACGAACTCGCGCTCGTGGCCCCGCGCGTCAAGCTGGTACTCGACGAAGGCGGCAAGCACAACTGGACGGACGTGCTCGCACGCATCCAGGCGCTGGGGGGTGACGCCCCTGCGCAAGATGCGTCGCCGGCGCTGTTCTCGGTCGGCAACATCCGCATCAGCGACGGCCATGTCGAGGTCGAGGACAAGCCGCGCGGCCTCAAGCACGAACTCAGCGAGATCGGGCTCGGCGTGCCCTTCATCTCCAATCTGCCGGTTCGGGTCGATGTCTTCGTGCAGCCGTCGCTCAGCGCCAGGCTCAACGGCGATCCGCTGCTGCTCAGCGCGCGCACCAAGCCCTTTGCCGAGTCGCACGAGACCATCCTCGACGTCGCGCTCAAGCAGTTCGACCTCGCGCCGTGGATGGCCTACCTGCCGATCGAGCCGCGCTTCAAGCTGCCCTCGGCGCTGCTCACCACCAACCTCGAGCTGTCCTTCAGCCAGCCGCCGGACGCGCCGCCGGTGGTTGCGCTGCGCGGCCCGCTGCAGATCGATCAGCTCGTGGTGCAGGACCGCGATGGCGCGCCGGTGGCGACGGTCGCCGAACTCGAACTCGAGTTCGCGGATGTGCAGCCGCTGATTGCGCGCTGGCATTTCACCCGACTGCGCCTGGATAAGCCGGAAGTGGATCTGGTGATGTCGAAGGACGGCAGGCTGAATGTCCTCGACCTGCTGCCCCCGCCCGCCAGGCCCGCGGCTGCGAAGGCGCCTGCTGCGAAGGTGGCGGGTGCTGGCGCGAAGGCAGGCGGAGATGCGCCCGGCGCGGCGGCCGAAGAGCCGGCCGGCGCCGGCGCGGACGCCACCCCCGCGATCGCCTCCAGCCCTGCTGAGCCGGATTTCCTCCTCGCGCTCACCCGTATTCGCGACGGAGTGGTCCGGTTCGAGGACCGCTCGCTCGACGAGCCTTTCCGCGCACGCATCGAGACGATCAACCTCGACATGCGCGACCTCTCCAACGTGGGCGAGCTCCCGGCCGAGATCCGTCTCGACTATGTGAGCGACGCCGGCGAGAAGCTCGTCCACGAGGACGTGCTCCGCCTGGCGCCGTTCCAGTTCTCCGGCAACCTGCAGTTCGAGTCGATCAAGCTCGCGCGCTACGCGCCCTATCTCGCCCAGGCCCTGCCGGGTGCCACGATCAGCGACGGTGCCTTGTCGGGCGCGCTGCAGTACCGCATCACCCTGGGCGACAAGGGCGAGCCCAGGGTCGAGCTTGGCGCGGAAACCCTTGCCCTGCGTGATTTCGCGCTCATGCTCGCGGGCGCGAAGGCACCGGCGATCAAGGTGCCGGTGCTCGACATCCGTTCAGCGAGCGTCGATCTGGCCGGACGCAACGTCCGCGTCGGCGGACTCGACCTCAAGGGGGCGGCGATATCGGCCGTGCGACTCAAGGACGGCAGCTTCGACCTGATGCAGGCGCTCATGCCGCCGGCGGCGTCGCCCGCCAAGGGCACCAAGGGCGAGGCAGCGGCGAAAGGCGGTCCGGACTGGGAGGTCGCGGTCGACAAGCTGGCGCTGAGGACCACGTCGGTGCGCGTGGAAGATCGCAGCGTGCGGCGCCCAGTGGTCACCACCGTGGACAACATCGACTTCGAGGTCGATGGCTTCTCCACCGCCAAGGGCAACACCCTGCAGTTCAAGCTCGATTCGCGTTTCAACCAGCGCGGCAAGGTGGCGGCCTCGGGGCCGCTGACGCTCGAGCCGCTCAAGGCCGACCTGCGCGTCGACCTGCGCAACGTCGACCTGCTGCCGCTGCAGCCCTACGTGCTCGAACAGACCAAGATCGCGATTTCGCGCGGCAATGTCACCACCCAGGGCCGCCTGAGCCTGCAGACCGGACGGCGCGGACAGGTGCTCGCGCGCTTCAACGGCGATGTCGGCGTGGCCAACTTCGCCTCGGTGGACCGCCTCAACGCCACCGACTTCCTGCGCTGGCGCACCCTGCGCGTGGGTGGCATCGATGCCCGTCTCGAGCCGTTCTCGCTCGTCATCAAGCGTGTCGCGGTCGATGACTTCTATACCCGGTTGATCCTCGACGACCAGGGCCGCCTCAACCTGCGCGAGATCGGTGGCTTCAGTGGCGACGAGCCGGCTCCGCCGCCCAGGGCCGCCGCGCCGGTCGCAGCTGCGCCGGCGGTGCGCGCGGGAGATGTGGGCGTGGGCGGCGTGGATGTGGGCGCCGGTGGCGAGCCGTCCGCGATGACCGAAGGCAAGCGCACGGTCGAGGTCGCCGCCCCGACCACACCGCCGCCGCCGATCCGCATCGACCGCGTCGAGATCAAGCGCGGCAACGTCGCCTTCAGCGACCGCTTCGTCCGCCCCAACTACGACGCCAACCTGACCGAGCTCGCCGGCACGCTCACCGGCTTCTCGACCGCGGCGGACGCGATCGCCAGGCTCGACCTCACCGGCAAGGTGGACAAGACGGCGCCGCTCAGCATCAACGGCGAGTTCAACCTCTTCCGCCAGGACGCCCACCTCGACATCGTCGCCAAGGTCACCGGTTTCGAGCTCACTGGCCTGTCGAGCTATTCGGGCAAGTACGTCGGCTATGGCATCGCCAAGGGCAAGCTCTCGGCAGAGCTCAACTACAAGATCGAGGACCGCAAGCTCACCGCCACCAACCAGATCTTCCTCGACCAGCTCACCTTCGGCGACAAGGTCGACAGCCCCGACGCGGTGAACCTGCCGGTGCAGCTCGCGGTGTCGCTGCTCAAGAACAGCCGCGGCGAGATCGACCTGCGCCTGCCGGTCAGCGGCACGCTCGACGATCCCGAGTTCAGCATCTTCGGGCTGGTGCTGAAGATGTTCTTCAACCTGATCGGCAAGGCCATCACCTCGCCTTTCGCGCTGCTGGGTTCGGCGCTCGGCGGCAGCGGCGAGGAGCTGTCGCAGCTCGCGCTCGCGCCGGGCAGTGCGCAGCCCGGCGAGGCACAGCAGGGCAAGCTCAAGACGCTCGCCCAGGCGCTGGTCGACCGGCCGACGCTCAAGCTCGACATCATCGGCCGCGCCGACCCGGCGACCGACCTCGACGGCCTGCGCCAGGTCGCGCTCGACAACGCGGTGCGCGCGCAGAAGCTCAAGGCGATGATCGCCCGCGGCGAGGACGCACCCTCGCTCGAGGACATCGAAGTCGGCGCCGACGAGTATCCGGCGCTGCTCGAGAAGGCCTACAAGGCGGCCGATTTCAAGAAGCCGCGCAACATGATCGGCCTCACCAAGGATCTCCCCGTGCCCGAGATGGAGGCGCTGATGCGGGCCAACGTCAAGGTCGGCGACGCCGAACTGCGTGCGCTCGCCCAGCAGCGCGCGCAGGCCGTGCGTGAATGGCTGGCGGGCGAGGGGGCGGTGCCGGGCGAGCGCATCTTCGTGCTCGAGCCCAAGGTGGAAGCGGCTGGCGAAGGCGGGCAGGTGCAGTTCTCGCTGCGCTGAGTGTGGCACGCTGAGTGCTTGATCGACGTGGGCTGCGGCCCCGTCGTACGTTCGGGGACTATGATTGAAGCGTGAATAGCACCGCGCGCGCGGGAGGAAGCGGCCATGGGCAAGGTTTTCATCAGCTACCGGCGGGAGGATGCGGCAGGCTATGCGCGCGCGATCTACGAGGAGCTGACCGAGCGCTTCACCCCCGATCGCATCTTCATGGACGTCGATGCGATCGAACCCGGCCTGCCCTTCGACGAGGTGATCCGTAATGCGGTCGGCCAGTGCGAAGCGCTGCTGGTGCTGATCGGCAGCCGCTGGCTGGCCCCGCAGCCCGATGGCAGGACGCGGCTCGAAGACGAGCGCGACTTCGTCCGCCTCGAGATCGCCGCGGCCCTCGCGCGCAACATCCGCGTCATTCCGGTGCTGCTCGACGGCACGCCGATGCCCAGGGAGGCAGAGCTGCCCGAAGCATTGCGCGGGCTGGTGTGGCGCAACGCGATCGAGCTCAGCAACACCCGCTTCACGGCGGACGTGAATCGACTCGCCGAGGTGCTGGCGAAAGTCCTGGGCGATGGCGACAAGGCGCCGCCGGCACGCGCTGCGGGCGCCACGATCGCGGCGTCGCCGCCTCCTTCCTCATCGACATTGACCTCGGCGACGGTGAAGGCATCGAGCGCGACTGCGGGGGCGCAGCCGGCCAGCGCGGAACCTGAACCCAGGCTTGAGCAGACTGCGCGCGCGGGCGAGCGGCCCGGCGGCAGGCGTCTGGACGCGAAGATTCTCGCCGGCGTCCTGGCGGCTGCGGTCATGGCCGCGGTGGTGGCGCTGTGGCCCGACCGTACGCCGTCGACCGTCAACAAGGACTCGCCGGGCAATGCGCCACCGCGGCTTGCGCTCGCGCTGCCGGCCTATGGCGTGGTGTTCGGCAGCGACAAGACGATCGAGGCCGCGCGCGACGAAATCCGGCGCGCGGGTCGCGGCGGCGTGAAGGATGCGGCAGTGTATTTTCGCAATGGTTTCTTCGCCAGCATTGCGCCTGCCGATTCGCGCGCCGAGGCTGAGCGCATTCTCGCCATCGTCCGCGCCTTCGGCACCGATGCCTACGCGGCGCGGATGGAGACGTGGTGCGTGCAGCCGCAGGCGCGCGCGGGCTACATCGAGTGTGCGGCCACGACGGCCAAGCAATAGCGCCCGGCCGGGCGGTTTCGGCCTCTTGCGCTGCCAAGGCGTGGCGTCAGCGCGACGGTTGCCGGAGCGGTTCGTTCAGGTTGAGATTGCCGACGCCGTCCTGACCCTTGATGAGGAATTTGCCCTCGGGCAGATCGCCCCGGCAGGGCGACAGCCGGCGCCCGTCGATTTCGGTCTTCGTCACCGTCACGCCGTCGATCGGCGGCGAGTAGGTGGTGGTGAGTTCGCCCTGGAAGTTGTACTTGAAGTCACCGGCGAACCGGCCCTCGACCGTGGCGGTGCTGCCTTTGACGTCGCATGTCGCGCGGTAATAGCTGTAGTGGGCGTCCTTGCTCCATTGCGGGTCACGGCAGTTGACGAGCGTGCTTCCCGGGTGTGCAAGCACGTCGTCGCGGGTGACCTTGCCGACGCAGATGTGGAAGCTGGCGCTGCGGGTCGCATCACCTCCCGGGATCGTGTTCATCAGCCACAGGCCCGGCATCCGGATCGGCGCCTCAGCCGGCGTCGGCGAGGCGTGGGCGGTGGCAGCGACGAGTAGCAGCGGAAGCAGGCGGCGCATGGACTGGTCCAGGAGTGGTTGAAGTGGTTCACCGACGAAGCGCGCTCGAAGCAGGCACTGCCACGTATCGAGGCTTCGATCGATCGTGAGCTTAGCGGCTCGCGATCACGCCGCACTTGAGCCAAGGCAAAGAAACCGCTCTGCCTTCTTGTCGATGTAGCGGTCAGAACATCCCCATTTCGAGCCGTGCCGCCTCGCTCATCATCTCGCGGCTCCACGGCGGGTCCCACACCAGCTTGACCTCGGCCTCGGCAACGCCGGGGATCGTCAGCAGCTTGTCGCGTGCCTCGTCGGCAATCAGCGTGCCCATGCCGCAGCCGGGCGCGGTGAGCGTCATGCTCACCGCGAGGCGGAAGCGCCCGTCGGGCAGCGCTTCGGCGGTGCAGGCGTAGATCAGGCCGAGATTGACGATGTCGATCGGGATCTCCGGGTCGAAGCAGGTCGCGAGCTGTTCCCAGGCGGCGCGCTCGATGCTCTCGGCGGTCTGCTCGCCTTCGGCCGGTGCAGGCGGCGCGGCCGCCAGCACCGGCTCGAGCCCGAGCGCGTCGGCGTTGCGTTCGTCGATGCGATACAGGTTGCCGCCGCACATCACCGTGATCGAGCCGCCGAGGCGCTGGGTGATGAGGGCGTAGCTGCCTTCTTCCAGCGTTTCCGGCCGGCCCCAGGGCACGCTCACTGCCGCGCATTCGCGCTGCAGCACGCGGGATTCGGTTTCGCCGTAGCGGTCGCCCATGATGGTTTTCTCCTCGATGGCGATGTAGTGGATCTGCTTTATTCGGTGTGCGCAGTCTCGTGCTCGCCGGCGAGCGCGTTGTGCAGCGTGTGCCAGGCGAGCGTGGCGCACTTCACCCGGGCGGGGAAATCCTTCACCCCGGCGAGCACCTGCAGCTTGCCGAAGTCGCGCGCGGGCGCGTCGGCGGCCTGGGTGCCGGTGAGCAGCGCGTGCACGTCGTGGAACAGCGCCTCGACCTCCGCGACCGGCTTGCCCTTGACTGCCTCGGTCATCAGCGAGGCCGACGCGGTCGAGATCGCGCAGCCGTGGCCGACGAAGCTCGCCTCGCGCACGATGCCGTCCTCGACCTGCACGTAGACGGTGAGCTGGTCGCCGCACAGCGGGTTGTGGCCGTCGGCGTGGTGGCTGGCGGCGGGCAGCGGGCGGTAGTTACGCGGCTTGCGGTTGTGGTCGAAGATCACTTCCTGGTACAGCTCGCGCAGCGAATCCTGCATGTCGCTCATGAGCTTCTCCTAGTGCCGAACAGGTCCTGCGCCTTGTGGATGGCGACCACCAGCGCGTCGAGATCGGTGTGGCTGTTGTACAGCGCGAGCGAGGCGCGCGCGGTGCCGGGGATACCGAAGCGCGTCATCAGCGGCATCGCGCAGTGGTGGCCGGCGCGGATCGCCACGCCTTCGGCGTCGAGGATGGTGCCGAGGTCGTGGGGGTGGATGCCCTCGACCAGGAAGGACAGGATGCCGGCCTTGTAGCGCGCGGTGCCGACCAGGCGCACGCCGGGGATTTCCTGCAGCGCGGCGGTGCCATATTCAAGCAGCGCCTGCTCGTGGGCGTGGATGCGGTCCATGCCCACGTCCTGCACGTAGTCGATCGCCGCGGCGAGCGCGATCGCGCCGGCGATGTTGGGTGTGCCGGCCTCGAAGCGCTGCGGTGGCGGCGCGAAGGTGGTGTTCTCGAAGGCGACGGTGCGGATCATGTCGCCGCCGCCCTGCCACGGCGGCATGTGGCGCAGCAGCTCGGCGCGGCCGTAGAGCGCGCCGATGCCGGTGGGGGCATACAGCTTGTGGCCCGAGAACGCATAGAAGTCGCAGTCGATCGCCTGCACGTCCACCGCCTGGTGGGCCACCGCCTGCGCGCCGTCGACCAGCACCACCGCGCCGACTTCGTGGGCGCGCCGCGTCATCTCGGCCACCGGGTTGACCGTGCCGAGCGCGTTGGAGACATGGGTGATCGCCAGCAGCCGGGTGCGCTCGCCAAGCAGACCCGCGAAGGCGTCCATGTCGAGCTCGCCGTTGTCGCGCACCGGAATCACCTTGAGCACGGCGCCGGTCTGCTCGCACACGAGCTGCCAGGGCACGATGTTGGAATGATGCTCCATCGTGCTCAACAGGATCTCGTCGCCGGCGGTGAGCCGCGGCCGTCCCCAGCTCTGCGCCACCAGGTTGATCGCCTCGGTGGTGCCGCGGGTGAACACGATCTCGTCGGCGCTGGCGGCGTTGAGGAAGCGCTGCACGGTGGCGCGCGCGCCGTCGTAGAGCTCGGTGGCGTGCTGCGACAGCCAATGCACGCCGCGGTGGATGTTGGCGTTCGACTCGCGGTAGAAGCGCGCCTCGGCATCGATCACCGCAGCAGGCTTCTGCGTGGTGGCGCCGTTGTCCAGGTAGGCCAGGCGGCGACGGTGCACCGGCCGTGCCAGGATCGGGAAGTCGGCGGCGAGGTCGAGGATGGCGGCGTCCATGACGGTTTCGCGCGGGGCATTCACGACAGTTCCTCCAGTCGGGCCTCGGCCGGCAGGCGCTGGAGCAGCGCGGCACGGCCGAGCGCGCGCAGCGGGGCGTGAGCGATGCGCTCGAGCACCTCGGCGGCGAAGGCGTAGGTCAGCACCTGGCGCGCGTGGGTGGCGTCGAGGCCACGGCTGCGCAGGTAGAAGAGGGCGTCATCGTCGATCTGGCCGACGGTAGCGCCGTGCGCGCATTTGACGTCGTCGGCGTAGATCTCGAGCTCGGGGCGGGCGTCGGCCTCGGCCAGGCGGGACAGCAGCAGGTTGTCGCAGCGCTGCATGGCGTCGGTGCGCTGGGCGTCCTGCGCCACCAGGATGCGGCCGGTGAACACGCCGCGCGCGTTGCCGTCGAGCAGGCCGCGGTAGAACTCGCGGCTGGTGCCTTGCGGGGCGGCATGGTCGATGCGGGTGTGGTGGTCGACATGGCGGCGACCGTCTGCGTGGTAGAGACCGTTCAACAGCGCCTCGGCGCCTTCGCCGTCGAGCCGGGTGCGGATGTCGTTGCGCGCCATGCGTGCGCCAAAGGACAGCGAGTGCGAGGCGAACACCGCGCCGCGTGCCTGCACGGCTTCGATCGTCGCCAGGTGGATCGCCTCCGGGGCTTCTTCCTGCAGCTTCAGGTGCACGATGTGGCTGTCCTGCGCGGTGAGGATGCGGGTGACCGCGGTGGTCAGCGTGCTGCCGGCGGCGCCCGCCGGATAGTGCTCGACGACGGTCGCCTGCGCGCCGGCCTCGGCGACGACGAGATTACGCAGGTGGCGGTCGGCGGTGGTGGCACCGACGAAGACGAGGTGGATCGCCTGCTCGACGGCGACGCCGCGGCCGAGGCGGATCCAGGCCCCGTCGGTGACCAAGGCGGCGTTGAGGGCCTGCGGTGTTTCACCGTCGCTGGCGTTGCCGAACGCGGCTTCGACCGCTTCGGGGGTGTGCTTCAGCGCGTCGGCCAGGCTGCCGATATGCGCGCCGCCAGGCAGTCCGCCGATCGCGGACAGCGCCGGGGCGAAGCGGCCGTCGACGAAGACGAGCCAGTGGTCAGCATCCTGGGGGGCGGAGGCCGCAGCGTTCGCGGGCGAGCCCGCTCCCACGGCGCTGGCGACGCCTTCGTGCGCGCCGGCTTGCCCGCGAGTCGCCGTGCGATAGCGTTCGCGCAGCCGCGCCAGCACCGCCTCGGGCTTTTCGCCCGCCTCGGCCGCCAGGGTTTGCTGCCCCATGAACGCAAGCGAGGTGTGGCGCCAGTTCTCGCGCCGCGTCGTCGGCCAGCCTTCGTCGGCGAAGCGGTCGATCGCCTCCTCGCGCAGGCGGACGAGCCAGGGCAGGCTCGCGCCAGGCAGGCCGGCGGCGTTGTCGCGATGATGATCGAGCCAGAAGTCGACCGCGCTCATGGCCGTGCTCCCGTGCGCGCGCCGGCGGCCGTGTCGCCAGTCGCCTTGCCGTCCTTGGCGGCGTCGATCCAGCCGTAGCCGTGCTCTTCCAGTTCCAGCGCCAGCTCGCGTCCGCCCGAGCGCACGATGCGGCCCTGCGACAGCACGTGCACCTTGTCGGGCACGATGTAGTCGAGCAGGCGCTGGTAGTGGGTGATGACGATCATCGAACGCTCGGGCGAGCGCAGGCGGTTGACGCCCTCGGCGACGATCTTCAGCGCGTCGATGTCCAGCCCGGAGTCGGTCTCGTCGAGTACCGCGAGCTTGGGCTCGAGCAGCGCCATCTGCAGGATCTCGTTGCGCTTCTTCTCACCGCCGGAGAAGCCTTCGTTCACCGAGCGGTAGAGGAATTCCTCCTTCATGCCGACCGCCTTCATCTCCGCCTTCACCTTGGCGAGGAAGTCCATGGCGTCGAACTCGGACAGCCCGCGATGGCGGCGGATGGCGTTGACCGCGGCCTTCAGGAAGTAGGCGTTCGACACCCCGGGAATCTCGACCGGGTACTGGAAGGCGAGGAACAGCCCGGCGCGCGCGCGCTCTTCGGCGGGCAGGGCGAGCAGGTCGGTGCCGTCCCAGTCCACGCTGCCGTCGGTGACGGTGAAGGTGTCGCGCCCGGCCAGCACCTGGGCGAGCGTGCTCTTGCCCGAGCCGTTGGGGCCCATGATCGCGTGTACCTCGCCGTCGGCGACCTCGAGGTTCAGGCCGTTGAGGATCGCCTTGCCCTCGACGGTGGCGTGCAGGTTGTTGATTTTCAGCATGTCTGTTCTCCCTTGTGTCCTTAGCCGACGCTGCCTTCGAGGCTCACGCCCAGCAATTTCTGTGCTTCCACCGCGAATTCCATCGGCAGTTCCTTGAACACCTCGCGGCAGAAGCCATTGACGATCATCGATACCGCGTCCTCGGCGCTGATGCCGCGCTGCATCGCATAGAACAACTGGTCTTCACCGATGCGCGAGGTGGTGGCCTCGTGCTCGACGTGCGCCGTGGGGTGGCGCACCTCGATGGTGGGGAAGGTGTGCGCCGCGCAGCGGTCGCCGATCAAGAGCGAATCGCACTGCGTGTAGTTGCGCGCGCCTTCGGCCTTGGGCGTGATCTTGACCAGGCCGCGGAAGGTGTTGCTGCCGCGCCCGGCCGAGATGCCCTTGCTGAGGATGGTGCTGCGGGTGTTGCGCCCCATGTGGATCATCTTGGTGCCGGTGTCGGCCTGCTGCAGGTTGTTGGTCAGCGCCACCGAGTGGAAGTCGCCCACCGACGAGTCGCCGCGCAGGATCACGCTCGGGTACTTCCAGGTGATCGCCGAGCCGGTCTCGACCTGCGTCCACGAGATGTGCGAGCGCGCGCCGCGGCAGTCGCCACGCTTGGTGACGAAGTTGTAGATGCCGCCCTTGCCGTCCTTGTCGCCCGGGTACCAGTTCTGCACGGTGGAATACTTGATCTTGGCGTCGTCGAGCGCGATCAACTCGACCACCGCGGCGTGGAGCTGGTTCTCGTCGCGCATCGGCGCGGTACAGCCTTCGAGGTAGCTCACAGACGCGCCTTCCTCGGCGATGATCAGCGTGCGCTCGAACTGGCCGGTGTCGCGGGCGTTGATGCGGAAGTAGGTGGAGAGCTCCATCGGGCATTTCACGCCCTTGGGGATGAAGACGAAGGAGCCGTCGGAGAACACCGCGGAATTGAGCGCGGCGTAGAAGTTGTCCTCCGGCGGCACCACCGTGCCGAGGTACTGGCGCACCAGTTCCGGGTGCTCCTTCACCGCCTCCGAGAAGGACGAGAAGATCACGCCATGCTCGCCGAGCTCCTTCTTGAAGGTGGTGGCCACGCTCACCGAGTCGAACACCGCATCCACCGCCACGCCGGCCAGGCGCGCGCGCTCGTGCAGCGGCACGCCGAGCTTCTCGAAGGTGCGCAGCAGTTCGGGGTCGACCTCGTCCAGGCTCTTGGGGCCGTCCTTCTTCGACTTGGGCGCGGAGTAATAGACGATGTCCTGGAAGTCGATCGCGGGAAACTGCACCGCGGCCCACTTCGGCGGCGTCATCGTCAGCCAGTGGCGGTAGGCCTGGAGGCGCCAGTCGAGCAGCCATTCGGGCTCGCCCTTGCGCGCCGAGATGATGCGGATGACGTCTTCCGACAGGCCCTTGGGCACGGTGTCGGTTTCGAGCGTGGTGACGAAACCGGCGGCGTAGTCCTGTTCCAGGAAGGCGCCGATGGCGTCGCTGCGGGAGGGGGCGTTCATGTCAGATCTCCTGGTCGTCTGCGCGCGCAGTGGGGATGCACGCGGCGGCTGTGCGACTGCCGGCGCTTGCGGGCCCGTGCAGGCGATGTTCGGTGGATGCACCGGCGGCTGCCGTTGCGCTGCTTGGGCGGAGCCGGCCGAAAGGCGAGTTGCCTTGTGAGTGCACCATGTCGGCGACCGTGACCCCTTGCAGCGCCTGGCGCACCACGGTGTTGATGCGCAGCCAGTTGTCTCGGATCCGGCAGTCGCTTTCCATGCTGCACACGCCGGTGCTGGCGCTGCATTCGGTGAGGCCGAAGGGCTGGTCCTCGAACGCATCGATGACGTTGGCCACGCTGATCTGTGTCGCCGGGCGGCTGAGCACGTAGCCGCCGTGCGCGCCGCGCTGGCTTGTCACCAGGGCATGGCGACCGAGCGTCTTGAGGACCTTGCTGACCGTGGGCAGTCCGAGTCCGAGCGTCTCGGCGAGGCCGGTGGCGCTGTGCACACGGTCCGGCAATCCTGCCATGTGGGCGAGGATCAAGGTGCCGTAGTCGGTGAGTTTGCTGATGCGCAGCATGGCGATTTGCCTGGTCGGCGGTCGATGGGGTTTAAAAGTACTAAATTGGTACTGTATAGTCAAGCACCGGTGTAGAAGGTTCCGCACACGGCGCAACCGTGCCGCGGGGTTGCCGACGCCTCGAGGCGATCGCAGCGACTATCATGAAGACGAGGCCGGGCGGCGAACACCACGCCGTCGGCCGCCAAGGAGAAACACGGATGGAACTGCAGATCGGACATCGCTACACGATCCGGCTGTGCAGTGGCGAGTTGCGCTGCTGGCGTTTCGAGGGTGCCGATGCGCGCGAGCTGGCCTGGTGGCGGGACGTGGCCACTGGCCTGAGTTTTTCGGAGGCCAGCCTGATGTACGCGTGGCAGATCGAGGGTGAAGCCAGCGCCGACGCGCCAGCCGAAGGAGCGCACCGTGGCTGAGACCGCCGGGAACCGCATGGCGCTGGCCTATCCGGGATCACTCGCGGTGTCGGGGGTGGGCGTGCTGCTCGCGGGCTACGTGCTGGCTGAAACCGGGCTGCCGCCGTGGTTGGCGTTCGCCTTGATGGTGGGAGGTTTCCTGCTGTGGACCTTGCTCGAATACCTGCTGCACCGTTTCGTCCTGCACGGGCTATGGCCGTTCAAGGCCTGGCACGAGCTTCACCATCGTTTGCCGGACGAGCCCATCCGTATCCCGCTTATGTTCAGCGGGCCGCTGATGCTGGTGATGTTGCTGGCGCCCACGCTGCTGCTGCGCAATGTGGCGTTCGGGGCCGCGCTTTCCATCGGCTTGCTGGCGGGGGAGATCGTCCAGGAGGCGGTGCACGAGCGCCTGCACCGCGTCAGCGAGGGTGGCAAAGGCAGGGGATGGCTTGCGGTCCGCCGGCGAGAGCATGGTTTTCATCACGCGGAGGATGCACGCCGCGCCTTCGGGACGCTGAGCGGCTTCTGGGACCGCTGCCTCGGCTCTGCGCCGCCAGGCTGAGGGCCAGGCGGCGCAGAGCGGGAACTCGGGGGTGTCGCAGCCGTTGCCGGCATTCGACACCGACACCGGGTGCCGGCTCGGCGGCCTGGATCAGGCCCCTTTCTCGGCCTTCAGTGCCGCCCGCACCGCCGGCCGTGCCGCGACGCGGTCGACGAAGGCGGCGAGGTTGGGCCACTTCGCCAGATCGATCTTGATGAAAGGCATCCAGCCCAGGACGGTGAACAGATAGCCGTCGGCGACGCTGAAGTCCTCGCCCATCAGGTAGGGCTTGCCCTCGAGTTGCTCGTTGACGTAACCGAGGCGGCGCTCGAGGTTGGCGGCGGCGATCTTCTTCCAGTCCTCGCCCGATGCCGGGTTGAAGAAGGCCGAGCACGACTTGTGAATTTCGGTGCCGATGAAGTTGAGCCAGGACTGCAGGCGATAGCGCTCGATGGTGCCGTTGGCGGGGGCGAGCTTCTTCGCCGGGACCTGGTCGGCGATGTATTGCACGATCGCGGGGCCTTCGGTCAGCAACTCGCCGCTGTCGAGCAGCAGCGCCGGCACGTAGCCCTTGGGGTTGATCTTTGTGAAGTCCGCACTGCTGGCGGTGATCTTGGTCTTGAGGTCAACGACCTCGGTCTCGTAGGGCAGGCCGGATTCTTCCAGCGCGATGTGGGGCGAGAGCGAGCAGGCACCGGGTTTCAGGTAGAGCTTCATGGCGCGTTTCCTTTTCTGTTGAGGGAGGGGGAGGGTGATGTTGCTTAAGGCGGATTGCCGCGGTGGGCGCGCTTCAGGGCGGCGGGGCGATCCGCAGCGGCACTGTGACCGGGCCGTCGTTGATGAGTTGCACCTTCATGTCGGCGGCAAAGCGGCCGGTTTCCACCTTTGGGTGGGCGCTGCGCGCGCGGGCGACGAAATGCTCGTAGAGCGCCTGGCCGGTGTGCGGGTCGGCGGCGTTGGTGAAGCTTGGCCGGTTGCCGCCCGAGGTGTCGGCAGCGAGGGTGAACTGGCTGACGATGAGCAGCCCGCCTTCCACGTCCTGCACCGAGCGATTCATCTTGCCGGCCTCATCGGCAAAGATGCGCAGCTTGAGGATCTTGGCGAGCAGCTTGTCGGCCTCGGCCGGCGTGTCGCCGCGCTCGGCGCAGACCAGCGCGAGCAGGCCAGGGCCAATCTCGCCGATGGTCTCGCCATCGACGATCACGCGCGCTTCGGAGACGCGTTGCAGGACTGCGAGCATCGGGATTCCTTACGACGGGGGTGGCGAGCGTGGCTGTGAGCCCGTTAGTCCGCCCAAGGGTCGATGACTGCCAGGCCAGCCGCCTTGAACGGACTCGTGTCGCGCGTGGCGACCATCAGGCCGCGCGCGGCGGCGGTAGCAGCGATGTAGCCGTCTGCGTTGTCGATCGCAAGGGCCGCCGCCCGCGCTCGCGCCATCAGCTCGCCGTAGGCCTTCGAGGCGTCCAGATCAAAGGGTAGAACGCGCCCGGCGAATGCCGGCAGCACCTCGCGTTCCAGCCGCTCCTGGTAGATCGTGCGGCGTTTGCCTGGGGGCATGGCGGCGACGCCAAAGCGCAACTCGGCGACGGTAATGGCGGACAGGAAGAGGGTTTCCACGACCTGGGCATCCATCCAGGCGAGAACCTTGGGGTCGGGGGCTGCCCGCCACAGTTCCGACAGTACGTTGGTGTCGATGACGATCATTCGAAGCGCATCGGCTGGGCCGGGGTCTTGTCACGCGCGTTCTCGAAGAGCACGAACTCCTCATCGGTCAGTCCGCCCGCCTCGCGGGCGATCGAAGCCAGCAAGGTCCCGAGCTTCAGGCGCCCCTGGGGCTTCGCCGCTTGCTCGAGAATGCTGCGCACCTCGGCTTCAGCGCTGCGGCCGTGCATCGCAGCACGAACGCGGATGGCGCGATGCACCTCGTCAGGGATGTTGCGCACGGTGATGGAAGGCATGTTGCAAAGCCTCGTGCTGATGGGAATGATTGCACTTTAGCGGAGTGCAATCAGCGGTGCAACGCCGCGGTTTGATGACGGGGTTCCTGTGGGCGCAGATAATCGTGGTCCGTCCCCCGTTCCGTTCCATCCACGCTTCAGGCGGACAGGGGGAGAGGTGAGCTTGAGTCGTATATCTTCCTCCGGGCTTGTCCCTTATTCTCCCCTCGTTGCAAAGCAGCCCTTCCTTCCACCGGTCCGAGACTCATGGCAGCGTACATCACCGAGAAAGTGCTCAGTGTTCACCACTGGAACGACACCCTGTTTTCCTTCACCACCACCCGAGACCGGTCGATCCGCTTCGAGAACGGTCAGTTCGTGATGATCGGCCTGGAGGTCGACGGTCGTCCGCTCACCAGAGCGTATTCAATCGCCAGCCCCAACTACGAAGAGACGCTCGAATTTTTCAGCATCAAGGTGCAGGACGGCCCGCTGACCTCCCGCTTGCAGCATCTGCAGCCCGGGGACGACTTGCTGGTGTCCCGGAAACCGACGGGTACCCTGCTGCTTTCCGACCTGTTGCCCGGCAGGCATCTGTACCTGTTTTCGACGGGAACCGGCATGGCCGCGTTCATGAGCATCATTCGTGATCTGGACCTGTACGAGCGCTTCGAGAAGGTGGTGCTCGTGCACGGCGTGCGCTACGTCAGCGAGCTCGCCTACCACGACTACATCATCAAGGAGCTCCCCCATCACGAGTTCCTTGGCGAGTTCATCCGCGAGAAGCTGATCTACTATCCGACCGTGACCCGAGAGCCCTACCGCAACCAGGGTCGGCTCACCAATCTGGTCGAGAACGGCAAGCTGTTCGACGACATCGGCCTCCCCCCGCTCGATCCGGCCGTCGACCGGGCAATGATCTGCGGCAGCGCGGCCATGCTCAAGGACAGTCGCGCGATGCTCGACAACCGCGGGTTCCGGATGTCCAGACGGATTGGTGACGTGGCGGACTATGTGATCGAGCACGCCTTCATCGAAAAATGATCAGGACGTGAGTTAAACGGGGACAGACCACGATTTCGCAGCGAAGCCGCAATATGCCCCGTTCAGCTACCCGGTCTACTTGATCAGACCGCCGCCAGCGCTTGCTCCAGATCCGCAACGATGTCGTCGATATGCTCGATGCCGATCGACAACCGCACCATGTCCGGCGACACCCCAGCCTTGGCGAGTTCCGCCGGCGACAACTGACGATGCGTGGTCGACGCCGGGTGGCAGGCGAGCGACTTGGCGTCGCCGATGTTCACCAGGCGGGTGATCAGCTTCAACGCGTCCTGGAAGCGGCCGCCCGCCTCGAAGCCGCCCTTCACGCCGAACGACAGGATGCCCGAGGCGCGCCCGCCCATGTACTTCTGCACCAGGCCGTGGTCGGCGTGGTCGGGCAGGCCGGCGTAGTTCACCCACTCGACCTTGGCGTGCTTCTTCAGGTACTCAGCGACCTTGATCGTGTTGGTGCAGATGCGGTCCATGCGCAGCGCCAGGGTCTCGATGCCTTGCAGGATCAGGAAGCTGTTGAAGGGCGAGATCGCCGCGCCGGTGTTGCGCAGCGGTACCACGCGCGCACGGCCGATGAAGGCGGCGGCGCCGAGGGCCTCGGTGTAGACCACGCCGTGGTAGGACACGTCGGGCTCGTTCAGGCGCTTGAAGCGCGCCTTGTGCTCGGCCCAGGGGAACTTGCCCGAATCGACGATCACGCCGCCGATCGAGTTGCCGTGGCCGCCGAGGTACTTGGTGAGCGCGTGCACCACGATGTCGGCGCCGTGCTCGAAGGGGCGGCACAGGTAGGGCGAGGGCACGGTGTTGTCGACGATCAGCGGCACGCCGGCCTTGTGCGCGATCTCGGCGAGCCGGCCGATGTCGGTGACGTTGCCGAGCGGGTTGCCGACCGACTCGCAGAAGATCGCCTTGGTGCGCTCGTCGATCAGCGCGGCGAAGCTGTCCGGGTCGCGGTAGTCGGCGAAGCGCACCTGGATGCCGAACTGGGGCAGGGTGTGGGCGAACAGGTTGTAGGTGCCGCCGTACAGCGTCGATGCCGAGACGATGTTGTCGCCGGCTTCGGCGATGGTCTGGATCGCATAGGTGATCGCCGACATGCCCGAGGCCACGGCGAGCGCGCCGATGCCGCCTTCCAGTTGCGCCACGCGCTGCTCGAGCACTGCGGTGGTCGGGTTCATGATGCGGGTGTAGATGTTGCCCTGCACCTTGAGGTCGAAGAGGTCCGCGCCGTGCTGGGTGTCGTCGAAGGCGTAGGAGGTGGTCTGGTAGATCGGCACCGCCACGGCCTTGGTGGTCGGATCGGGCGAATAGCCGCCGTGCACGGCGATGGTTTCGAGCTTCATGGGTCAGGTCTCCCCTTCGGTGAAAGTGCGGGGGAGTATAGCCAGCGGCGGCGGGATGGCGAAATCGCGCCGCTCTGCGGATGCCGCCTCATGCCGGCGAACTGTCGAAGCGGCTCGCCGGCACCGTGGCGAGCACGCTGTCGGCCTCCGCCACCGGCTCGCCCGCGACCGTGCGCAGCGGGATCACGCCCGCCCACACCGGCCAGTCCAGATCCTCCTCGCCGTCCTTGACGCCCCAGGCGCGCACCTTGGCCGAGGCCTCGTCGAGGCGGATGCGCAGCAGCGTGGTGGCGTTGAGTTCCTTGTCGGTGATCGGGCGCAGCGTGTCCCAGCGCCCGGGGTAGAGACCGTCGACGAAGGCGCGCAGGCTGGCGAGCTTGCATGCGGGGTCGGTGACCGGCTCGAAGCGGCCGTAGATGACCACCGAGCGGTAGTTCATCGAGTGGTGCATCGCCGAGCGCGCGAGCACCAGGCCGTCGGCGAGCGCGATCGTCACGCAGGCCTCGCCGGCGGTCAGCGCCTTCAGCATGCGCGAGGCCTTGGCGCCGTGGATGTAGAGGTGCCCGCCCTCGCGCCAGTGGATCGTGGGGATGGCATGGACCATGCCGTCGATCTGGAAGGCGACGGTGCAGATCAGCGCCGCGTCGACGATCGCGGCCACGGTGTCGGCGTCGTAGTGCGCGCGCTCGGGCAGGCGGCGCACGCGGGTGCGCGGGGAGGGGAAAGGGGAGGGGGAGGGGAAAGGGGAGAAGGATTGGGTGGTGGACATGGCGCGGTGGCTCCGAACGTTTCGACGGTCCCATCCTAGGCTGGTAGTGGTACCTTGCGTAGCGCCACCTGAAACAGTCTCGATGGAGCCACGATGGAACTCGACTGGCTGCTCGCCCCGCCGCTGCCCGAGGCCGTGCCGCGTCAGCAGGTGCTCTACCGCCGCCTGCGCGAAGCCGTACTGACGGGCCGGCTGCCGTCCGGCACGCGGCTGCCTGCCAGCCGCGGCCTCGCGACGACGCTTGGCATCGCGCGCAACACGGTGCTGTTCGCCTACGAGCAGCTCGTCGCCGAAGGCTGCCTCATCGCGGATCGCCAGGGCACCCGCGTGGCCGAGCTGCCTGCCGCAGCGCGCGCCTCGCCGCGCGCCGCCCCGGCGCTGCATGCGCCGCAGGTGCTGTCCGCGCGGGCGTCGGCGGCGGTGCGGCGCGAGCCGGCACGCGATGCCGAAGCTCTGCCGTTTTCCCCCGGCGTGCCGGATTTCGGTGCCTTTCCCTTTCGCGCCTGGCGCGCCTGCCTCGAGCGCGCCTGGCGCGATGCCGGCTGGCGCCAGCTCGGCTATGCCGCACACGGCGGTGATCCGTCCTTGCGCGCCGCGCTCGCGGCCCACCTCGGCAGCGCGCGCGGGCTGGCGGTGGACGCCGCGCAGATCCTGATCACCAGTGGCACGCAGGCGGCGCTCGACCTGTGCGCGCGCCTGCTCGCCGATCACGGCGACACCGTGTGGGTCGAGAATCCGGGCTATCTCGCCGCCCGCGTCGCCTTCGGCCTCGCCGGCCTGCAGGTGCACGACGTCGCGGTCGATGCCGAGGGGCTGGCCGCCGGCGCGGACGACTGGCAGCGCCAGCGGCCGAGGCTGATCATGGTCACGCCTTCGCACCAGTACCCCACCGGGCGGGTGATGTCGCTGCCGCGCCGTCTCGCCCTGATCGAGCGCGCCCACGCGGCCGGCGCCTGGATCGTCGAGGACGACTACGACAGCGAGTTCCGCCGCGGCGGTCCGGCGCCGCCTGCGCTGTTCGGCCTGCAGGCCGACGCGCCGGTTGTCCATGCGGGCACCTTCAGCAAGACGCTGTACCCCGGTCTGCGCCTCGGCTACCTCGTCCTGCCGCGGCCGATCGCGGCGGATTTCATCCACGCCGCCGCGCTCGCCACCCGCGCCGGGCAGGGCATCGAGCAGCGCGCACTGGCCGATTTCATCGAGCGCGGGCACTACACCACCCACATGCGGCGCATGCGCGCGCGCTACAGCAGCCGCCAGGCGGCCCTGCGCGCCGCCCTGCAGCAGGCCTTCGGACCCGGCCTGGCACTCTCCGGCGGCGAGGCCGGGCTCCATCTGGTGATGTGGCTGCCGGATGAACTCGACGACACGGGCGTGGCCGAGCGCGCCGCTCAGCTGGGGCTGGGCGTACGCGCCCTGTCCGCCTACACCCGCCCGCCGGTGCGCTGCAACGGGCTGGTGCTCGGCTATGGGAATCTGGACGAGGGGGGCGTCGAGGGGGCGGTGGCGCGGCTGAAGCGGGCGGTGGGCGGGTGATCCCGACCCGGTCATCAGCCCCGCGTCCTCGCTCACGCAGCAAGGCTGCCGGGCCGGAGGGCGATGCGTTATCCTCGGGCGCCGCCCGCAAACCGGAGCGGACGCGCGGCGCGCGCGCCCGGCCAGCGGTCGCGGCTACAATGACATCAACATCGATTCGAACGACTCCCACCCATGCCCATCCTCGACTGGCTGAACAAGCGCCAGGCCCTGCAGGCCGCCGCGGCCGTACCTTACCGGCTGATCGACGTGGACGCCGTCCACGGCGACCCCGCGGCCGACAACTGGCTGATCCAGGGCGACAACCTGGACGCGCTCAAGGCCCTGCTGCCCTTCCATGCCGGCCGGGTCAAGTGCATCTACATCGACCCGCCCTACAACACCCGCTCCGCCTTCGAGCACTACGACGACAACCTCGAGCACAGCCAGTGGCTGTCGATGATGGCGCCGCGGCTGGAGCTGCTGCGCGAGCTGCTCGCCGAGAACGGCAGCATCTGGGTTCAGCTGGACGACAACGAAGCGCACTATGCGCGGGTATTGATGGATGAGACCTTCGGTCGGGCGAACTTCGTGGCAGACATCACTTGGCAAAAATCGTACGCGGTTAGAAGCAATGCCGAGTTCGTATCGACATCAACCGAACATATTCTTTGGTACGCGAAAAGTCGGAAGAACTTCGCGCCAAACAGACTGGCTCGATCGGACCAGCAGACCGCCAGGTTTTCCAACCCTGACAACGATCCCCGAGGCGCTTGGCAGTCAATTACGTTCACCATAAGCCTCGTATCGGGCGCGAGAGGTCGCCAGTTTGCAAAGACCGGAACTTCTCCCAACCTGTTTGAGGTTGTGTCCCCAGCAGGGGTGCGCTTTATGCCACCGGCTGGTCGCTGCTGGGCCCGCACGCAGGATGGCTTTAGGGCGCTCGACCTGGAGGGGCGAATATGGTGGGGGCCAAATGGTGACAGGGTTCCACGACTGAAGATGTTCTTAGCTGAGACCGAAGACGGCGTGATTCCCACCACGCTCTGGAGTAGTGGCGACGAGTATGGGTTCAATCAGGATGGCGTGCGGGAGCTGCGACTGTTGGGATTCGAGTTCCCAACCCCGAAGCCGGAGAAATTGATCTGCGCGGTGCTCAAGATCGCCACCAACCCCGGCGACCTCGTCCTCGACAGCTTCCTCGGTTCCGGCACCACCGCGGCGGTCGCGCACAAGATGCGTCGGCGCTACATCGGCATCGAGATGGGCGAGCACGCGCACACGCACTGCCTGCCGCGCCTGCAGAAGGTGATCGAAGGCGAGCAAGGCGGGATCTCGAAGGCGGTGGACTGGCAGGGCGGCGGCGGGGTGCGCTTCGCCCGCCTCGGCGCGCCGGTGTTCCTGCCCGACGGCCAGGTCGACCCGCAGATCGGCTTCGCGACGCTGGCGGCGTGGATCTGGTACCAGGAGACGCGCACGCCCTGGCGGCGGCAGGCCGGCGACGCGCGGCCAACCTCGCCGCTGCTCGGCGTGCATGAGGGCCGCGCCTACTTCCTGCTCTTCAATGGCGTGCTCGGCGACCGCCGGCCGCAGGGCGGCAACGTGCTGACCTCGGCGGTGGCGGCGCTGCTCGACGAGGCGGCCGCAGGCGCCGGGGTGGCTGCGGGCACGCCGCGGGTGGTGTTCGGCGAGGCCTGCCGGCTGTCCGAGATGCGCCGGCGCGCGCTCGGTATCGACTTCCGCCAGATTCCCTACGACATCCGCGCGCGACAGGAGGCTCCGGCATGGCGCTGACTCTCAAGCGTTACCAGCGCGAGGCGCTCGCCGCGCTCGCGCGCTTCTTCGCCCTGGCGCGCGGCGCGCGCGACGAGGCCGCGCTCGACGCCGCTTTCCGCCAGACCCTGCTCGAACAGGAGCACGCGGCGGAGACGATTCCGCCCTATCTCGCGCAGGGCTTCGTCAGCGACGAAGGGGCCACGCCCTACGTGTGCGTGCGCATTCCCACCGGCGGCGGCAAGACCCTGCTCGGCGCGCACGCGCTCGCCGCCGCGGCCCGCCATTACACCGGCCAGGACCGGCCGCTGGCGCTGTGGCTCGTGCCCACCAACGTGATCCGCCTGCAGACGCTCAGCGCGCTGAAGACCCCCGGCCACCCCTACCGCGAGGCGCTGGAGGCGCATTTCGGCGTGGACGGTGCGCGCGTGCTCGACATCGCCGACAGCGACCAGATCCGCCCGCAGGACATCGGCGCGCGTGCGCTGGTGATCGTCGGCACGCTGCAGACGCTGCGGGTGGACGACACCTCGGGGCGCGACGTGTATGCCTACAAGGAGGCCTTCGAGCCGCATTTCGAGCGCGCCCCCGAGCTGCCCGGCTTCGAGCGCGTGAGCGAGCGCGACCTCGAGGTCCAGCCCTACCTCGGTCGCGCCGACCTGGGCAAGGTCAAGCGCAGCTTCGCCAACCTGATGTACTGGCACCGCCCGGTGGTAATCATCGACGAGGCGCACAACGCGCGCACGCCGCTGAGCTACGACAGCTTCGCCCGCCTGCGCCCGGCGGCGCTGATCGAGATGACCGCCACCCCGGTGCGCCAGGGCCGCCACCGCAGCAACGTGCTCTACCACGTCTCGGCCGAGGAGCTGAAGGCCGAGGAGATGATCAAGCTGCCGATCGTGCTGAGCGCCCATCCCAACTGGGAGGAGGCGGTGCGCGACGCGCTGCTCACCCGCACCCGGCTCGCCGAGGAGGCCGCGCGTGAGCGGGCCGCGGGTGGCGACTACCTGCGCCCGATCCTGCTGCTGCAGGCCGAGGACAAGCGCGGCGAGATGAACGTCGAGCGCCTGCGCGAGCATCTGATCGCCCAGGAAAACATCGCGCCCGAGCGCATCGCCGTCGCCACCGGCACGCAGCGCGAACTGGACGGCGTGAACCTGTTCGACCCGGCCTGCCCGGTGGAGGTGGTGATCACCGTCGAGGCGCTCAAGGAGGGCTGGGACTGCTCCTTCGCCTACGTGTTCTGCAGCCTGCAGAACGTCGGCTCGAGCCGCGACATGGAGCAGTTGCTCGGCCGCGTGCTGCGCATGCCCTACGCCAGGCGGCGGCGCAGCGAGCTGCTCAATCGGGCCTATGCCCACCTGGCGAGCGCGCAGAGCACGCGCGTGGCTGGGGAACTGGCCGACCGCCTGGTGGCGATGGGCTTCGAGGAGTTGGAGGCGGTGCAGGCGGTGTTCCCGACCAGCCTGCCGCTGTGGGGCGATGCGGGTACCGAGGCCGAGCCGTCAGCCCCGGTCTTGCCCGCGCTGGAGCTGGTGCTGCCGGCAGCCGCAGCGGCCGAGCTGTTCGCGCTCGATACGGGTGCCGCGACGCCGGCGCTGCGCATCGAGACCCGGCCGGATGGCGAACTGCGCGTGAGCCTGGACCAGCCGCCACCGCCCGCGCTGCGCGCCGCGCTGATCGCGGCACTGCCCGAGCGCAAGGCGCGCGAGGCTCTGACGCGCGAGCTCGACCGCTTCGAGCTGCGTCACCGGACCTTCGCCTCGCCCTCGCAGCGTGGCGTGGACTTCCGCCCGCTCCCCTTGCTGTGCGTGCGTGATGCGCAGGGCGAGCTGGAGCTGGCCGAGCGCGAGACCCTGCTCGATCTCGCCGGCTTCGTCCTCGCCGATCAGCCGCCCGAGCTGCCCGGCTTCCGCCCCGATGAATCGCCGGGCGCCTACCTGGTGGATCTGGACCACGGCCATCTGCGCATCGAGCAGGAGCGCGGCGCTTATGCGGTGAACCTGGATCTGGTACCGACCACGGTGACCGAGGCCGACCTGCTGCACTGGCTCGATGCCCGCCTGCGCGAGCCCGGCACGCCGCAACCGCAGATGCTCGCCTGGCTCGGCCGCGTGCTGCGCTGGCTCGAGCGTCACGAGGGCCATACCCTGACTGCGCTGGTGCGCCACCGCAACCGGCTCGCCGACGCGCTCGCCGAACGCCTGCGCGTACTGCGCGAGAAGGCGCAGCGCCAGGGCCTGCAGCGCGTGCTGACCGGTTTCGATACGCCGGCCTGCATCAGCGCCGAATACGTCTTCGTGTTCGGCCGCGGGCTGTATCCGGCGCGTCCGCCGTACTACACGGGCCGGCACCGTTTCGCGAAGCACTACTACGGCTTGATCGGCGATCTGCAGGAGGCAGGGGCGCGGCAGACCGACCACGAATATCACTGCGCGGTCGCGATCGATGATCTGCCGCAGGTTCGGCACTGGGTGCGCAACCTGCCGCGCTTTCCGGAGTTCTCGTTCTGGCTGCCGACCGCGAGCGACCGCTTCTACCCGGACTTCGTCGCCGAACTGGAAGATGGCCGCCTGCTGGTGGTCGAGTACAAGGGCGAGGGCTACAAGAGCGCGGATGATGCGGTCGAAAAACAGCGTGTGGGCGAGCTGTGGGCGCGCCTGAGCGGCAACCTGTTCCTGCTCGCCGTGGAGCGAGACGCGCAGGGGCGTGGCGTGGCCGAGCAGTTGCGTGCCTGCGTCGGCAGCGGGGCGATTGCGGAGCATGCCCGGGTGGTCGCTACGGTCGATGTCGCCTTCGACGGTGGCGTGGTGCCTGCCGGCAGCCTGGGTACGGTGGTGTCGGTGTATGACGAAGGCGCCGGCTATGCCGTCGAGTTCGGTGCGGTGGCGGGCGACATGGGCGTGGTCTTCGCTGCTGCCGGCGCGCTGCGCAGGGTGCCGTCGTGATGGGGGCGCAGACGCTGCCGGGTGTCGAGTGCGCACGAGTCGAATACAAGAAGGTGGTCGATTACCTGTTGGCGACCGCTCACCCGGACGGCGGGCCGAAGGCACGATTCTTCCTTGCGCGCGGTGCGCGTGCGGAGGCCTGGGAGGTGTTCGCGAAGACGCTGGTCGAGCACGCGCGCCTCAATCCGGTTGCCCGCGTTCGTGACGACCCGGCGGGGCGGGCACGCTTGTTCCAGGTCGATTGTCACGTGCGGATGCCGGACGACTCGGTACCGTGCATTCGCACCGTTTGGGAGTTGCGCGCCGGCGCAGCCTGTCCTCGGTTGGTGACTGCCTACCCCGCTGCGTGACCAGCGCGCGTGCCAGTACGTCGGCTGGCTGGCCCCGCGCGTCTGGCCTTATCGAATGCGCTTGAACAGCGCGTCCACCTGCTTCTGGTGCTTCGCCAGCTTGAAGACTCCCGGCTGATACGGCCCCAGCCAGTCGAGGATTTCCCGGCTCTCGGCGCTGCGCGGCGTGCGCTTGGCCTCGAGAATGTTGTAGTAGCCGGGCACGCCGCCGCAGTCTTCCGGCGGGCAGGCGCGCTCGCCGTCGAGCAGGGCGGCGGGCTTGCGCAGCGCGTCGCTCGGCAGGCGCTTTTCGATGGTGATGCGGTGGCGCCAGCCGTCGCCGAAGTCGTACTCGTAGCTGAAGCTGCGGCGGCGGCCGATGACCTGCCCGAGTTCGACGTCCTCGCCGGGCAGGACGTCGTCGTCGAACGGGTCGTCGTAGCTGTCGCCCATGCCGATGCGGTAGTCGCCGACCTTGAACTCGTGCAGGTGCGCATCTTCCCAGCCCATCGCGGCCTGGATCACGTGGTGCAGCGCTTCGAAGGTGAGGGTGTTCTCGACCTCGACGCGGCGCCAGATCGGCGGGTCGATGTCTTCCAGGGCGATGTGCAGCACCAGCCGGCGCTCCGGGTAGTCCTGGGGCAGATCGTCCAGCGGGTCGTCCGCAGCGGCCTCTGCCACGAGGGCGTGCAGGGCCTCGATCAGGGCATGGTTGTCGTGGCGCGGGTCGGCGGCGAGCACGGCCGTCCAGTAGTCCGCGCGCTCGCGTGCCTCGATGTCGCGTCCTTCGGCGAGCAGCAGCAGCACTTCGAGATGCGATAGCGACGGGTCGTCCGGGGTCAGATGGCGCGCCTCGTTGAAGGCCCGCCAGGCGCCGCGGATGTCGCCGCGGTCGGAACAGACCGTTGCTTCGCGTTGCAGTCCGGCACTGCGCAACACGCGGTTGTGTGACTTTTTCAAACGTTCGACCAGCGCGTTGCGTGCGTCGTACTGCTGCCGTGCGAGATAGCAGTTCATCAGGATGTTGGCAGCGTCGGCGGCGCGTTCGTCGAGCTTTCCGAGGTCGATGAACAGGGGCTCGAGCAGGGAGATCACGTCGTCGAAGCGCTGCTCGTCGCACCACCTGCTGGCGACCAGCCCCAGCATGTGGGGTGAGACGCCTCGCGAGACAGGCTCGCCGAGCCGCGTTCGGGGCAGATGATCGAGCACGCGCCCGAGCATTTCATCGGGCGGCAGGATCAGCGGGCCTTCGTTACCTGCGCCGCAACATTGCTTGTACTTGCGTTGTGAGCCGCAGGGGCAGGGCGCGTTGCGCTCGGGGGGCGCCAGCTTGCGCGGACGGAAGTGATTCTCGGGGATCGGGGTGGCGTTCCACAGCTCGTAAGCGAGTCGTATCGCCATGCCTTGAGCTGCGCGCTCGATCTCGGCCGGCGTGCCGCCCTGTTCATTGACGACCAGCGCGGCCAGCGGCTGCAGCGCCTGGCGCAGGTGGGCGATCACCGCGGCGATCTCGTTGGACGCGATGATGACGCCGACAGCGCTCTGGAATGCGCGATCCATGATTGTCTGGAGGTCGGCATCAGTCGGCACGGGTTGTTGCATCGCTGGCATCGTCGGTTTGGCGCGGCTGTTCATGGATTCATCTGGCTCCCTGGGCGTGGGGCGAACCTTAGCTTTTTGTCGCGCGTTACGTCCATCGTCATTGTCGATGCTGCTGCACGCATGGTGCTGCGCTTGGGCCATGGCACGACGAGCCGTTACACTCGCCGACCTGATTGCATCGCCCCCTGGAATCCCGTCATGGCCCAACTCATCCTCCACCCCGGCAAGGAACGCTCGCTGTTCCGCCGCCACCCCTGGATCTTCGCCGGCTCGGTCGATCGTCTCGACGGCCGCGCGCGCCCTGGCGACACGGTGACGGTGGTGACCGCCGAGGGCAAGACGCTGGCGCGCGCGGCGTGGTCGCCGGCTTCGCAGATTCGTGCGCGGGTGTGGAGCTTCGATGCCGAGGCGGTGATCGACCATGCTTACTTCAAGCGCGCGGTGGCGGCATCGGTGGCGCGCCGCGCGGCGATCCCGGCGTTGCACGGGCAGGAAGGCGTGCGCCTGATCCATGGCGAATCCGACGGTCTGCCGGGCGTGATCGCCGACCGCTACGGCGACGTGGTGGTGCTGCAGCTCACCAGCGCGGGCGCGGACAAATGGCGCGAGGCGATCGTCGCCGGGCTGGTGCAGGCCACCGGCTGCGCGGCGGTTTATGAACGCTCCGATTCCGAGGTGCGCGGGCTGGAAGGTCTGGAGCCGCGCACCGGCTGTGCGCACGGCGAGCTGCCCGCGGGCGGGCTCACCATCGTCGAGAACGGCGTGCGCATGGAGGTGGACGTGGAAGGCGGGCACAAGACCGGCTTCTACCTCGACCAGCGCGATAACCGCCTCCTCACCGGCCAGCTCGCCGCGGGGCGTGATGTGCTCAACTGCTTCTGCTACACCGGCGGCTTCTCGCTGCAGGCGCTGGCGGGCGGGGCGACGTCGGTGCTGTCGATCGACTCCTCCGGCACGGCGCTGGAATCGGCGCGCCGCAACCTCGCGCTCAACCCGCAGCTCGACGCCAGCCGCGCCGAGTGGAACGAGGCCGACGTGTTCAAGGCATTGCGTGCGTTGAAGGAGGAGGGCCGCAAGTTCGACCTGATCGTGCTCGACCCACCCAAGTTCGCGCCTTCGGCCGCACACGCCGAGCGTGCCGCGCGTGCCTACAAGGACATCAACCTGTTCGGCTTCCGCCTGCTCAATCCAGGCGGCATCCTGATGACGTACTCATGCTCGGGCGGCATCGGCCAGGAGCTGTTCCAGAAGATCGTCGCCGGCGCGGCGATCGACGCCGGTGTCGACGCGCGCATCATCTACCGGCTGGCGGCCGCGCCCGACCACCCGATCGGGCTGGCGGTGCCGGAAGGCGAATACCTCAAGGGGCTGGCCTGCCAGGTCGGTTGAGGGTCCCGGGCGTGGCGCCGAGCGGTTCGTCACGACCCTTTCGACGACCCAGTGCACCTGATTGCGACTGAATTCCGCCGCACCGGATCGCCGCGCCTCAGGCATCATGGCGCGCTTCACAACGTAACCGACAGATCGACCTCCCATGTATCCGATCCACGACACCGACGCGCAGTTGCTACTGGCGACCCTGATCGCAGCCAAGAGGCGGCCCGCCGCGCTGACCGATATCGTCGCGGCGGCCGAGTTCATGGGCTTCCCGGTCACCGCGCCGGGCGCGTGGGCGACGGCGTTCGAGCGGTTCTTGACCCACGGGCTTTTGGCCGCGGCGGGCGAGGGCTACGTGCTGACGCCGGCTGCCGTGCAACTGGTCGAGGGCCTGCCCAAGAAGGCCGAAGCCGACGAGCGCGTCTTCCTGGTGCGCGAGCGGCTGGCGGCCTGGAAGCCGGCGGTCGAGCATGCCGGAATCGAGATCAGCGCGGCGCAATTCGAAGCCGCGCTGCAGGACCACGCCAAGCTCGCACAGCAGGGCGGCAAGAACCTGCTGATGCCCAAGCCCAAGCGCGACGACGAGGACGAGCGGCGCCGTCCGTACGGCCGCCGGCCTGCCGGCAACCGCTTCGGCAACACCCGCCGCCGCCCTTGAGCGCGCAGCCATCAACCCGGGCCACGGTCGCATGATCCCGCCCGCCGCAAACCCACCGCCTGCCGATAGCCGCGGCTCACGCGCCGCACTGATCTTCGCGCTGACCGCCGAGCGCTTGTCCCTGTGGTACGAACATGGCCAGTGGCCCACCGCCGCCCAGGGCGCCACGCTGGCCGCGGACTGGCTGGCGCGTACCCGGCGCAACCTGCCCCTGGCCGAGCGCCGCCACCTGTCGGAGCTCAGCGACCAACTCGCGCGCCAGATCGCCGCCACGCTGTCCCGCGAGGCGGGCCTCCACACCACGCACGAGATGATGGAAGCGCTCGATGCGAACTACGAGTCCGAGCTCGGGCAGGCGCTGATGCTGGAGTGCGAGCGCCTGCTCGACGCCGATCCCGGCCCCGGCCCCGCTGGGCGCTAGACGCGCCGGGTTTACCACCCAGCCGAAACGGGGCGACGGCGTCGAGTTCCCTGTCGGCGAGCGGGCGCAGCGCTTCCCGGCGTCCGGGGTAGAGGTCGCCGAAGGGTCGCCGAAGGGTCGCCGAGGCGCGGCGGATGGGGCAGCCACGAGCGGGTTAACGACACGCAGCCCACGCCGCACTTGCGCACGGCGTGGGCTGCGAGGACTGCGATGCCTGACGATCAGGCCAGGTCGAAGCGGTCCGCGTTCATCACCTTCGTCCACGCGGCGACGAAGTCACGCACGAACTTCTCCTTGCTGTCGTCCTGGGCATAGACCTCGGCATAGGCACGCAGGATGGAGTTGGAGCCGAACACCAGGTCGACACGGGTCGCGGTCCACTTCTTCGCGCCACTCTTGCGGTCGACGATGTCGTAGCTGTTGCGCCCGGTGGGCTTCCACGTGTAGGCCATGTCGGTGAGATTGACGAAGAAGTCGTTCGTCAGTGCGCCGACGCGGTCGGTGAACACGCCGTGCTGGCTGCCGCCGTGGTTGGCGCCGAGCACCCGCAGGCCGCCGATCAGCGCGGTCATCTCGGGCGCGGTCAGGCCCATCAACTGGGCGCGGTCGAGCAGCATTTCCTCGGGCTGGACGACGTAGTGCTGCTTCTGCCAGTTGCGGAAGCCGTCGTGCAATGGTTCGAGCACCTCGAAGGATTCAACGTCCGTCTGCGCCTGGCTGGCGTCGCCACGGCCCGGGGCGAAGGGCACGTCCACATTGAAGCCCGCCGCCCTGATCGCCTGCTCCAGGCCGACGTTGCCACCGAGCACGATCACGTCGGCCATGCTGGCGCCGGTCTCGGCAGCGATCTTCTCGTAAGCCGCCAGCACCTTCGCCAGGCGCGCCGGCTCGTTGCCTTCCCAGTCCTTCTGCGGGGCGAGGCGGATGCGCGCGCCGTTGGCACCGCCGCGGTAGTCCGATCCGCGGAAGGTGCGGGCGCTGTCCCAGGCAGTGGCGACCATCTCGCCCACCGCCAGGCCGGCGGCGGCGATCTTCGCCTTCACCGCAGCGATGTCGTAGTGGGTGTTGCCGGCGGGCACCGGGTCCTGCCAGATCAGGTCCTCGGCGGGCACGTCGGGGCCGATGTAGCGTGCCTTCGGGCCCATGTCGCGGTGGGTGAGCTTGAACCAGGCGCGCGCAAACACATCCTCGAAGTAGGCCTGGTCATTGCGGAAGCGCTCGGAGATCTTGCGATAAACGGGGTCGAAGCGCAGCGCCATGTCGGCGTCGGTCATGATCGGTTTGCGCCGGATCGACGGATCCTCGACGTCCACCGGCATGTCTTCTTCGGTGATGTTGAGCGGCTCCCACTGCCACGCGCCGGCGGGCGACTTCTGCAGCCACCAGTCGTGCTTGAACAGCATGTCGAAGTAGCCATTGTCCCACCTGGTCGGATGGGTGGTCCACGCGCCCTCGATGCCGCTGGTCACGGTGTCGCGACCGATGCCGCGGGTGGTGTGGTTCATCCAGCCCAGGCCCTGTTCTTCCAGTTCGGCGCCTTCCGGTGCGGGGCCGAGATTGGCGGCGCTGCCGTTGCCGTGCGTCTTGCCGACGGTGTGGCCGCCGGCGGTGAGCGCCACGGTCTCTTCGTCGTTCATCGCCATGCGGGCGAAGGTCACGCGCATGTCGTGGGCGGTCTTGAGCGGATCGGGCTTGCCGTCGACCCCTTCGGGGTTCACGTAGATCAGGCCCATCATCACCGCCGCGAGCGGGTTCTCGAGGTCGCGTTCGCCGGAGTAACGCGAGCCCTCGCTGCCGCTGGGGGCGAGCCATTCCTTCTCCGAGCCCCAGTAGGCGTCCTTTTCGGGGTGCCAGATGTCCTCGCGGCCAAAGGCGAAGCCGAAGGTCTTGAAGCCCATGGACTCGTAGGCGATGTTGCCGGCGAGGATGATCAGGTCGGCCCAGCTCACCTTGTTGCCGTACTTCCTCTTGATCGGCCAAAGCAGGCGGCGGGCCTTGTCGAGGTTGGCGTTGTCGGGCCAGGAGTTCAGCGGCGCGAAGCGCTGGTTGCCGGTGCCGGCGCCGCCGCGGCCGTCGGCGATGCGGTAGGAACCAGCGGCGTGCCAGGCCATGCGGATCATCAGGCCGCCATAGTGGCCCCAGTCGGCCGGCCACCAGTCCTGGCTGTCGGTCATCAACGCGGTCAGGTCCTTCTTGAGCGCGTCGACGTCGAGCTTCTTCAATTCTTCGCGGTAGTTGAAGTCCGCCCCGAGCGGGTTGGTCTTGGTGTCGTGCTGGTGGAGGATGTCGAGATTCAGCGCCTTCGGCCACCACGCCATCACCGAATTGCTCGCGGCGGTGTTCCCGCCATGCATGACAGGGCATTTGCCGGCGGTCTGGGTGTCGTGTTCACTCATGTCCATCTCCTTTTCGTAGCTTCGTTGGCCGTGGATCGAGAACGGCATTGGCGAGCGGGCGGCACGGGTGCGCCCGGTTCCGGAAGGGCTGCAGGGGTTGTTTGCCGGCCCTTGTTTGCTGCTCACAACTGCAGACTAGCAAAAGCCGGGCACTTGCGAGTCAATGAGCATCATTGCGGCAGCCTATTTTATTTTGCTGCGCTGCACACAAAAAGCTATTCCCGCGGCGCCGCTTTCCCGGTCGCCGCGGTCTCCAGCGCCGTAACGTGCTCACAGGCAGGCCGTGACGATGCGCCGGCTCATGGCCAGATCCACCGCGCGGTCCTCGCCGAGCTTGACCATGCGGTGCGCCTCGAGCTGGGCGACGATGCGATCGACTGCGTCGGCGCCGATGCCGTAGTCGGCAAGCCGGGTGCGGACGCCGAGGGATTCGAAGAACGCACGCGTGTGCGCGATGGCCTGGTCGATGCGCGCGTCCTCGTCGCCAGTACGCAGACCCCACACCCGATCGGCGTATTGCAGCAGCTTGGCGCGCTTGACGTCGCGGCGCACGTCGAGCAGGTTCGGCAGCACCACCGCCAGCGTCTGCGCATGGTCGAGGCCGTAAAGCGCGGTGATCTCGTGGCCGATCATGTGCGTGGCCCAGTCCTGCGGCACGCCGGCGCCGACCGCGCCATGCAGCGCCTGGGTGGCGGCCCACATCAGGTTGGCGCGCACGTCGTAATCGGTCGGGTGGGCGAGGGCCTGCGGGCCGGTCTCGATCAGCGTCAGCAGCAGGCTCTCGGCGTAGCGATCCTGCACTGCGGCCTTGGCGGGCTGAGTCACGTACTGCTCCATGACGTGCACGAAGGCATCGACCACGCCGTTGGCGATCTGGCGCGGGGGCAGGGTGTAGGTCTTGACCGGGTCGAGCACCGCGAAGCGCGGGAAGAGCAGCGGGTTGCCGAAACCGAGCTTGGCTTGCAGGGACTTGAGGGTGACGACCGCGGCGCAATTCACCTCGGAGCCGGTGGCCGGCAGCGTGAGCACGGCGCCGATCGGCAGCGCGGTGGTGATCTGCTTGCCGCGGGTCTCGAGGATGTGCCAGGGGTCGCCCGGATAATCGACCGCGGCGGCGACGAACTTGGTGCCGTCCACCACCGAGCCGCCCCCCACTGCGAGCAGGAAGTCGAGCTGTTCACGGCGGATGTGCTCGACCGCCTTCATCAAAGTCTCGTAGGTCGGGTTGGGCTCGATGCCGCCGAAGCGCTGGAACCTGCGGTCGCCGAGGGCAGCCTCGACTTCGGCCAGCGTGCCGTTGCGCTCGGCGCTGCCGCCGCCGTAGAGCACCAGCACGCGGGCGTCGGCGGGGACGAGGTCGGCGAGGCGGGGGATGCTGCCCTCGCCGAAGACGATGCGGGTGGGGTTGTAGTACTCGAAATTTTGCATGGCGTTCCTCTCGCGCGCTGCATCGCGCGGTGATTCATCGGAAAGGTGCTGCGCCCCATGAGCGGGCGACGACCGTGCCGAGAATAGAACAGACCCGCTGCGGATCGTTCCACAATCGTCCTGCCCGGGATGGGGGGTGCCTGCCGGGTGGGACGCAGCCCGCGTTAAGCGGTACATTTCGGCCTCGCCCCCAGGAAAGCATTTGCTTATGAAGAAGAACCTCTGGCTGCTGGCCATTGCCCAGGGCCTGTTCCTGACCAACAACGTGGTCTTCATCGCCATCAATGGCCTGGTGGGGCTGGCGCTTGCCCCGGTGGCGTGGATGGCGACGCTGCCGGTGATGGGCTACGTGGTGGGCGGCGCGCTGTCGACCGGGCTGGTGGCGCGCACGCAGCGGCGCTGGGGGCGCAGGATCTCGTTCCAGCTCGGGCTGGCCGTGGCTTTCCTGACCGCGTTGCTGTGCGCGTTCGCGCTGTCGATCGGCAGCTTCTGGCTGCTGGTGGCGGGCACGGTGATCGCCGGCTACTACAGCGCCAACGGCCAGCTCTATCGCTTCGCCGCCGGCGAGCTGGCGCCGCCCGCCTTTCGCGAGAAGGCGGTGTCGCTGGTGCTGGCGGGCGGCCTGATCGGCGCGGTGATCGGCCCCAATCTGGCCAACTACACGCGCGCGGCGATGGGCGCGCCGTTCCTCGGTTCGTACCTCGCGCTGGCCGTGGTGGCGCTGGTGTCGATGGCGGTGATGGCGGGCATCGGGTTCCCGCCCGAGCCGGCGAGGAAGGCGGGCGCAGGCGGTGGCCGACCGCTCGCCGAGATCATGCGTCAGCCGGTGTTCATCGTGTCCACGCTGGCCGCAGCGCTGGGCTATGGCGTGATGAACCTGCTGATGGCGGCCACCCCGCTGGCGATGGACGTGTGCGGCATGCCGTTCTCGGATGCGGCGCTGGTGCTGGAATGGCACGTGATCGGCATGTTCGCGCCGGGCTTCTTCACCGGGCACCTGATCAAGCGCTTCGGTGTGCTGCAGATCATGGGCGTGGGCGTCGCGCTCAACCTTGCGTGCATCGCGGTCGCGCTGTCGGGGCAGGACCTGCACCAGTTCCTGATCGGTCTCTTTCTGCTCGGCGTGGGCTGGAACTTCCTGTTCACCGGCGCCACCACGCTGGCGATGCAGGCCTATCGCCCGGAAGAAAAGGACAAGGCGCAGGCGGCGATCAATTTCGTGGTGTTCGCGGTGATGGCGCTGACCTCGTTCGCCTCCGGCGCGCTGGTGACGACGCAGGGGTGGACGCTGCTCAACGTCGGCTCGCTGCTGCCGGTGGTGCTGACCGGTGCGGCGCTGATTTGGCTGGCGCTGCGGCAGCGCCAGGCACCGGAGCAGGGCGCATGAACTTCCTCGCGCATGCGCTGCTGGCCGGCGAGTCGCCGGCGCTGGTCGTGGGCGGGGTGGTCGGCGACTGGATCAAGGGGCCGCTGCCGGCCGGGTTGCCGGAAGACCTGGCGCGTGGCGTGGCCCTGCATCGCGCGATCGATACCTTTGCCGAGACGCACCCGGCCTTTTGTGCCAGCAGGGCGCGGATGTCGGCCGGGCGCAGACGCTACGCCGGCGTGCTGGTCGACATCTTCTACGACCATCTGCTGGCGCGTGACTGGGCGCGCTATCGCGCGGACGAGCTTGGGGGCTACTGCGCGCTCGTGTATCGGCAGATTGCCGAGCGACGCCATCATCTGCCAGCCTCGTCGCACCACGCGCTCGAGTTGATGGCGGCTGAGGACTGGCTGCAGTCCTATGGCGGGCTCGAGGACATCGCCGATGTGCTCGCGCGCATGTCGCGCCGCGCGCGCCAGCCCAATCCACTTGCGGGCGGCGAGGCGGATTTCGTTGCCGCGGCCGAGGGCTTCGAGGGTGATTTTCGCGACTGGCTGCCGGATGCGCAGCGCTTCGTGGCCGACTGGCTGGCCGCGCGATGAGCGCTATCCAGGCGCCTGCACCCGGCGCACGAACACGGGATTGAATGCGTATGAACAGAGGATTGCTTTTCATCGGCGCCTTGTCCGCCGCGATTGCGGTCGGACTGGGAGCCTTCGGCGCGCACGGGCTGCGCGGCGTGCTGACGGCTGAAATGCTGGCGGTGTTCGAGACCGGCGTGCGCTATCAGATGTATCACGCGCTGGCGCTGGTGGCGCTCGGGCTGGCGGGATCCGCCCGGCTGGGGCGGCTGGCGAATATGGCGGGCGGGCTGTTCGTTGCGGGTTCGGTATGCTTTTCCGGCAGCCTGTACCTGCTCACGCTCGCGGGTACCAAGGGCATCGGCCTGGTGACGCCGCTCGGTGGGGTGATGCTGCTGGTGGGCTGGGGGGTGCTGGCGGTCGCCGCGCTGAAGGCTGCGCCGGGCAGGGGTTGAGGGCGGGCCCCGCGCAGACCCCCGTCACGCTTCAGGTCAGGTGCACCTTGCGTGCGGCGAAGGCCTCGGCGAGCGTGGCGAATTCCCGGCTGCGATCGGCGCTGAGGCGGAAGAAGACCCGGTTGTCCTGCACGCGGCCGCAGTAGCTGCGGATGATCACGCGCTCGATGCCGGGAATGCCCGGGTTCGATTCGACGGTCTTGATCGCGCCGGTGCCGGTGTCGTACACACCGGGTCGTTCCTTGAGGCCGAAGGGGTCGTCGATGCAGCGGTCGTTCATGAGCGCTTACTCCTCGAACAGGTGATGCACGCCGCAAAGATAGCACCGACCGGGTAGCGGTGTTGAGTGGCGCCGCACGCTTGCGTTGTGCAGTGTCGCGGTTCAGTGAAAGTCCCGGCTGCGCGCCGCCAGTTCGCCCAGCAGCGCGGAATGATCCACCACCCGGTTCGCCACCAGATGCACGACGCGGCCCTGGCGGCTGATCTGGCCGAACACGCCCATCAGCCGTGCGCCGAGCAGAATGCGGCGCTGCAGCTCGAAGAGTTCGGGACGGACGATGACGTTGGTGAGCCCGGTTTCATCCTCCAGCGTGACGAACAGCGTGCCCTTGGCGGTGCCGGGGCGCTGGCGGCAGGTGACCAGGCCGGCGCCGCGGGCGAGCATGCGGTCGGGGGCGACGGCGATGTCGGCGGCGGTGAGAAAGCGCAGGCGGGCGAGTTGGGCGCGCACGAAAGACAGCGGGTGGCGGCCGAGGGTGAAGCCGAGGCGGGCGTAGTCGGCGAGCAGGTCTTCGGCCTCGGCCGGCGCGTCGAGCAGGGCGGCGACGTCGCCGCCGGGGGCGTCGGCGAGCACGCCGGGCAGGGGCGCGGCGCCGCTCGCCTGCCACAGCGCCTGGCGGCGGTGGCCGGCGAGGGTGGCGAGCGCGCCGCCGGCGGCGAGCGTGCGCAGCTCGCCCGCATCGAGCCGGGCACGGGCGGCGAGGTCCTGCGCGTCGGTGAAGGCACGCGCGCTGCGGGCGGCGGCGATGCGCGCGCCAGCGTCATGGGCCAGGCCGCGGATCATGCGCAGGCCGAGGCGGACGGCGGGGGCGATGGCGGATTCGGTGACAGATTCGGTGGCGGGCTCCAGCGTGCAATCCCATTCGCTCACGGTCACGTCTGCCGCCCGCACCTCCACCCCATGCCGGCGCGCGTCCTGGATCAGTTGCGAGGGCGCATAGAAGCCCATCGGCTGGCTGTTGAGCAGCGCGGCGAGGAAGGCCGCAGGCTCGAAGCACTTCAACCAGGCCGAGGCATAGACCAGCAGCGCGAAGCTGGCGGCGTGGGATTCGGGAAAGCCGTAGCTGCCGAAGCCTTCGATCTGCTGGCACAGGCGCTGGGCGAAGTCGGGGTCGTAGCCGTTGTCTGCCAGCCCGTCGAGCAGCTTCTGGCGGTAGCGCTCGAGCTCGCCCTTGCGCCGCCAGGCGCCCATCGCGCGCCGCAGCTGGTCGGCCTCGCCGCCGCTGAAGTCGGCCGCGACCACCGCGAGCTGCATCACCTGCTCCTGAAAGATCGGCACCCCGAGCGTGCGCGCGAGCACGCCGCGGATCTCTTCGCGCAGCCCCGCCATCGGTTCCTCGCCGCGCGCGGCGCGTTCGCGCGCCTGCAGGTAGGGATGGACCATGCCGCCCTGGATCGGGCCGGGGCGCACGATCGCGACCTCCACCACCAGGTCGTAGAAGCGGCGCGGCTTGAGGCGCGGCAGCATGGTCATCTGCGCGCGCGATTCGACCTGGAACACGCCGACCGAATCGGCGCGCGTCAGCATCTCGTACACCTCCGGCCGCTCGCGCGGGATGGTCGCCAGCGTCAGCGGCTGGCCGCGCCAGGCCGACACCAGCGCCAGGCCGCGGCGCAGCGCCGAGAGCATGCCGAGCGCGAGCACATCGATCTTCATCAGCCCGACCGCGTCGAGGTCGTCCTTGTCCCACTGGATTACGGTGCGCTCGGGCATGGCGGCGTTCTCGACCGGCACCAGCTCGTCGAGCCGGCCGCGGGCGATGACGAAGCCGCCGACGTGCTGCGACAGGTGGCGCGGAAAGCCGATGAGCTCTTCGGTGAGCGCGACCAGCCTTTGCGTGACCGGGCTGGCCGGGTCGAGCCCGGCCTCGGCGAGGCGTTCGGGCAGGATGTGGCGGCCGTCGAACCAGTGGTGCTCGCGCGTCAGGCGTTCGATCAGCGCCTCGTCCAGGCCGAGCGCGCGGCCGACGTCGCGCAGGGCGCTGCGCGCACGGTAGCTGATCACGGTGGCGGCGAGCGCGGCGCGCTCGCGGCCGTACTTGCGGTAGATGTACTGGATGACCTCCTCGCGGCGGTCGTGCTCGAAGTCGACGTCGATGTCGGGCGGCTCGTTGCGCTCGCGCGAGATGAACCGCTCGACCAGCATGATGCCGAGCTGCGGGTCGACCTCGGTGATGCCGAGCGCCCAGCACACCACCGAATTGGCCGCTGAGCCGCGGCCCTGGCACAGGATGCCGGCCTCGCGGGCGAAGCGGACGATGTCGTGCACGGTGAGGAAGTAGGGCTCGTAGCCGAGCTCGGCGATCAGCGCGAGCTCGTGCTCGATCTGCGCGCGCACCGGGGGCGGGGCGGGGTCGTCGGCTGGCCGGGGCAGGGTGTCCTGTTCGTGGTAACGCCACGCCAGCCCGCCTTCCACCAGGTGACGCAGCCAGCTCGCCGGCGTCTCGCCCTCGGGGACGAGTTCGGCGGGGTATTCGTAGCGCAGCTCGTCCAGCGCGAATGTGCAACGCTCGGCCACCGCCAGGGTTGCGGCGAGCAGGGCGGGCGGGTAGCGGCGGGCGAGCGTCTCGCGATCGTGCAGGCGCTGCTCGGCGTTGGCGGCAAGCGCCAGCCCGGCCTCGGCCACGCTGCAATGCAGGCGCAGCGCGGTCATCACGTCGGCGAGCGGGCGGCGCTCGGGAGCGTGCATCAGCGCGCCGCTGGCGGCCAGCGCCGGAATGCCCGCGGCGCGGGCGATGCGGCGCAGCCAGGTGATGCGCGCGCGGTCGCGGCCGTCGAGCCGCACCGTCACCGTCATCCAGGCGCGACCGGGAAAGCGCTGCGTCAGCCAGACGGCGTCGGCCAGCACGGCGGCGCTGGCGGCTTCGATACCGCTGCGGGGCGGGAACGCGGGCGGCGGTACGAGCAACGCGAGACACCCGGGCAGGCAATCGATCATGTCGCGCGTCAGCCGGTATTCCCCCTTGCCGGCAGCGCGTCGGGCCCGGGTGATCAGCCGCGAGAGCTGGCCGTAGCCGGCACGATCGGTGGCGAGCAGCACGATGCGCGGGCCGTCGGCGAGCTGCAGTTCGCTGCCGATGATCAGCCTGGGCCGGGCGGCGGCGGGCAGGGCCTGCAGCGCGCGATGGGCACGCACCACGCCGGCGAGCGAGCATTCGTCGGTGAGCGCGATCGCGGCGTAGCCGAATGCCGCGGCCTGCGTGACGAGCTCCTCGGGGTGCGAGGCGCCGCGCTGGAAGCTGAAGTTGCTGAGGCAGTGGAGTTCGGCATACGGGGGATTCATTGCGTTGACTGTATAAAAATACAGTCTTTACGACAAGGGGCGTATCCAGGATGCACGGCTCGGGGTCCACCGCAGTCGCGCAACCCGGGCGCGCTGTTAAACTCTCGTTCTTCAAAATTTTTCGAACGTCGCGGTCGGCGATCGCGCACGTCCACCACTGTCCGGCCACCACGGCCGCAAAGGAGCCCTCGATGTCCTTCACCATGTCCCGCAAGGTGCTGTTCGGCGCGCTGGCGCTGGCTTTCGCGATGGCCAGCCCGGTCCATGCGCAGCAGAAATCCGTTGCCATCACCGCGATCGTCGAACACCCGGCGCTCGACGCGGTGCGCGACGGCGTCAAGGAGGCGCTCACTGCAGCGGGTTACGAGGAAGGCAAGAACCTCAAGTGGCAGTACCAGAGCGCCCAGGGCAACACCGGCACCGCGGCGCAGATCGCGCGCAAGTTCATCGGCGACAAGTCGGACGTGATCGTCGCCATCGCCACGCCCTCGGCGCAGGCCGTGGCGGCGGCGACCAAGGACATCCCGCTGGTGTATTCGGCGGTCACCGATCCGGTCGCGGCCAAGCTGGTGCCGTCGATGGCCGCGTCGGGCAGCAACATCACCGGCGTGTCGGATGCGCTCGAACTCGACAAGCAGATCGAACTCATCAAGCGCGTCGCCCCCAACGCCAAGCGCGTGGGCATGGTGTTCAACCCGGGCGAGGCCAACTCGGTGGTGGTGCTCGAGCAACTGCGCGAGATGCTGCCCAAGCACGGCATGAGCCTGGTCGATGCGGCGGCGCCGCGTTCGGTGGACGTCGGTTCGGCTGCGCGCAGCCTGATCGGCAAGGCCGACGTGTTCTACACCAGCACCGACAACAACGTGGTGTCGGCCTACGAGGCCCTGGTCAAGGTCGGTATGGACGCCAAGATTCCGCTGGTGGCGGCCGACACCGACAGCGTGGCGCGTGGCGCGGTGGCCGCCTACGGCATGGACTACAAGGCGATCGGTGTGCAGACCGGGCAGATGGTGGTGCGCATCCTCAAGGGCGAGAAGCCCGGCGACATCGCCTCCGAGACCAGCAAGACGCTCGAGCTGCATGTGAATCCGGGTGCGGCCCAGAAGCAGGGCATCACGTTGTCCGACGCGCTCGTCAAGGACGCGGCCAAGGTCGTCCAGTAACAAGGGTCCAGCCCGACCCCTACGCGGCCGGTTAGCGCCGGCCGCGCGGCGGGTGCTCCCGACGGAGTGCCCGCGTCGTCCTCTCTCCAACGGTATTTCCCATGTCCCTCTACACCCTGCTCGGGGCGCTCGAGATCGGCCTGATCTTCAGTCTCGTCGCCCTCGGCGTGTACATCTCCTTCCGCCTGCTGCGCTTTCCCGACCTCACCGTCGATGGCAGCTTCCCGCTCGGCGGCGCGGTCGCCGCGACCATGATCGCGGCCGGCTACGACCCCTTCACCGCGACCATCGTGGCGACCATCGCCGGTGCGGTGGCGGGCCTGATCACCGGCTGGCTCAACGTCAGCCTCAAGATCATGGACCTGCTCGCGAGCATCCTGATGATGATCGCGCTGTACTCGATCAACCTGCGCATCATGGGCAAGCCCAACGTGCCCTTGATCACCGAACCCACCGTCTTCAACCTGCTGCAGCCCGAGGGCATGGCCGACTACGTGTTCCGCCCGCTGCTGCTGGTGTTCGTGGTGCTGGCGGTCAAGCTGCTGCTCGACGGTTTCTTCGCCACCCAGAGCGGGCTGGCGATCCGTGCCACCGGCTCCAACGCACGCATGGCGCGCGCCCAGGGCGTCAACACCGGCGTGGCGGTGCTCGCCGGCATGGCGCTGTCGAACGCGCTGGTGGGCCTGGCCGGGGCGCTGTTCGCGCAGACCCAGGGCGGGGCGGATATTTCCATGGGCGTGGGCACGATCGTCATCGGCCTTGCCGCGGTGATCGTCGGCGAGAGCCTGCTGCCCTCGCGCAAGCTCTACCTGGCGACGATCGCGGTCATCGTCGGCGCCATCGTCTATCGCTTCTTCATCGCGCTCGCGCTCAATTCCGACTTCATCGGCCTGCAGGCGCAGGACCTCAACCTCGTCACCGCGGTGCTGGTGACGGTCGCCCTGGTGGTGCCCAAGCTGCGCGCCCACTGGTCCGGAAAGAAGGGGAACTGACATGCTCAAGGCAACCGACCTGCGCCTCACCTTCAACCCCGGCACGCCGATCGAGACCCAGGCCCTGCGCGGGATGTCGCTCGAGATCCCGACCGGACAGTTCGTCACCGTGATCGGCTCCAACGGCGCCGGCAAGTCGACCTTCCTCAACGCCGTGTCGGGCGAGCAGAAGGTCGACGGCGGCACCATCGAGATCGACGGCATCGACATGACCCGCCAGCCGGTGTGGGCGCGTGCGCGCCACGTCGCCCGCGTGTTTCAGGACCCGCTCGCCGGCACCTGCGAAGACCTGACGATCGAGGAGAACATGGCGCTGGCCAAGATGCGCGGCGAGCGCCGCGGCTTCTCGTTCGCGGTCAAGCCGGCGCTGCGCGAGGAGTTCCGCGCCCAGCTCGCCACGCTCGGCCTTGGCCTGGAGAATCGTCTTTCGGATCGCATCGGCCTGCTCTCGGGCGGTCAGCGCCAGGCGGTGAGCCTGCTGATGGCGGCGCTGCAGCCCTCGCGCCTGCTGCTGCTCGACGAGCACACCGCCGCGCTCGACCCGCGCACTGCGGCCTTCGTGCTCGAACTCACCGTGCGCATCGTCGCCGAGCACAAGCTCACCACGATGATGGTCACCCACTCGATGCGCCAGGCGCTCGACGTCGGCCAGCGCACGGTGATGCTGCACCAGGGCCGCGTCGTGCTCGACGTGTCCGGCAGGGAGCGCGAGGGCCTCGACGTGCATCACCTGCTCGACATGTTCGAGAAGGTGCGCGGCGAAGAGATCGACGACGACGCGCTGCTGCTGGGCTGAGTCGGCCTCCGCGCCTGCCCCCCGTGCCACCCCGTATCCAAACGAACGAAACACTACCGAACGCAACGATGACTTCCGCTTCCCGTCCCGTCCGCACCCGCTTCGCCCCCAGCCCCACCGGCTACCTGCACATCGGCGGCGCGCGCACCGCGCTGTTCTCCTGGGCCTTCGCCCGCCGCCACGGCGGCAGCTTCATCCTGCGCATCGAGGACACCGACGTCGCCCGCTCGACCCCCGAGGCGGTTCAGGCCATCCTCGACGGCATGCACTGGCTGGGTCTGGAGCATGACGAGGGCCCGTTCTACCAGATGCAGCGCATGGACCGGTACAAGGAGGTCATCGGCCAGATGCTGGCCGCCGGTACCGCCTACCAGTGCTACATGTCGTCCGAAGAACTCGACCGCATCCGCGAGGAGCAGCGCGCGCGTGGCGAGAAGCCGCGCTACGACGGGCGCTGGCGCTCCGAGGCGGGCAAGACCCTGCCGCAGCCGCCCGTGGGCGTGCAGCCGGTGGTGCGCTTCCGTAACCCGGCCGCGGGCGTGGTGGCCTGGGACGACCTGGTCAAGGGCCGCATCGAGATCGCCAACGCCGAGATGGATGACTTCATCATCGCCCGCGCAGACGGCACGCCGACCTACAACTTCTGTGTGGTGGTGGACGACTGGGACATGGGCATCACTCACGTCATCCGCGGCGATGACCATGTGAACAACACCCCGCGCCAGATCAACGTGCTGCAGGCGCTCGGCGCCGAGGTGCCGCTTTACGCCCACCTGTCGATGATCCTCGGCGATGACGGCACCAAGCTCTCCAAGCGCCACGGCGCGGTGAGCGTGATGCAGTACGACGAGGACGGTTACCTGCCCGAGGCGGTCATCAACTACCTCGCGCGCCTCGGCTGGAGTCACGGCGACGACGAAGTCTTCAGCCGTCAGCAGTTCGTCGAGTGGTTCGACCTCGACCACATCACTCCCTCGGCTGCGCAGTTCAACACCGAGAAGCTCAACTGGCTCAACGCCCAGTACATCAGGAAGGCGGACGATTCATTCCTCGCCGCGGAGGTCGCCAGCCGCCTCGCCCGTCGCGAGGTGAATCCCGAGACCGGCGTGACCCTGGAGGCGGTGGTGGCGCTGTACAAGGACCGCGCCACCAACCTGAACGAGCTCGCCGATGCGGCCGAGCTGTTCGTCGCCGACGTGCATCCGGCCCCGGAGGTGATCGGCCAGCATCTGACCGAAACCGCGAAGGCCGCGCTCGCCAGCCTGCGCGCGCGCCTGGCGGCGGCGGATTGGAACAAGGCGGCGCTGTCGCAGGCGATCAAGGACACCATGGGCGAGCATGGGCTGAAGATGCCGCAGGTGGCGATTCCGCTGCGGGTGGCGGTGCTCGGTGTGCCGCAGACGCCGGCGATCGATGCGGTGCTCGAGGTGCTCGGGCGCGAGCGCGTGCTCGCACGGCTCGACCGCCACCTCTGATCGCGCCGCGGGGCGGGGGCGCCGGTCAATGGCCGCGCGTCCGCCTCCCGTCCCCAGAACGACGAAAGCCCCGGCGCAAACCGGGGCTTTCGAGCTTTCAGGCGGATGCCTGGATTCAGGCGGCCTTGCGCATGCTGCGGCTGGGCGATTCCGTGGCCGTGGCGGCGTCGAGCGGATTCACCAGGTTCAGCGCGCGGGCTTCCTGCAGCAGCGCGCTCATCGACGCCTGCAGTTGCTCGAACTGACGGCTGCTCAGTTCCACCAGCTCGCTCTGCGTATCGACGCAAACCTCATTCACGCGACGCAGGTAGTCGCCGAGTTGCTCCAGGTTGCGGCCATGCACGGCGGCCTGCTTCGTCAGCGTCTCCTGAACGTCCGTCCCGACGAGCGGGGCCGGGCTGGCGGAGAGCGACTCGCACAGCGAGCGGGCCGCGCCGAAGTTGATGGCGAGCAGTTTCTCCGAGGCGTCGAGCGCGACCTGGGCCCAGGCGTGGAAGTGCTCGGCGTTGCGGTGTGCCGATTCGGCGAGCTTACGGAAGGCGGGCTGGTTCGTCATGGCAAGGTCTCCGGGATTGGTGCCGTGGGTATGTCTGGAGCCTTTGATGTTAAGTCATTGCCCATTCCGGGCACATACCCCGTTCGGTGTGTTTCGACTACCGGGAAACCGGTAGAGGAAGTGCGCTCGGGCAGGCGCGGTGCAGCTCAGTTCGGAAGCCCGCCATCGAGCGCCGGGCGGGTCGGGCTGATGCCCTGGGTGATCGCGTAGCGGGTGAGCTCGGCGACGTTGTGCAGGTCGAGCTTGCGCATCAGGTTGCGCCGGTGCACATCCACCGTCGACGCGGCGATGTGCAGGCGATCGGCGATCTGCATCGAGGTCAGGCCTTCGGCGATGAGCTGCAGCACCTGGCGCTCGCGCTCGGTCAGGCGCGGCGCCGCAGCGTAGAGGCTGCCGCGGTCGAGCAGGGCGCTCGCGACCGTGGCGGCGACGTCGGGGCACAGGTAGGTGCGCCCCTCGCGTACGGTGTGGATGGCGCGCACCAGCTCGTCGCCGGCCTCGGCCTTGGTGATGTAGCCGCGGGCGCCGGCGTCGAGCAGGTCGATGACGAACTGGCGGTCGGCAAAGGCCGACAGCCCGATCACGCCAATGTGCGGATGCGCGGCGAGCAGGCGGCGGGTGGCGTCGATGCCGTTCATGCCGGGCATGGCGATGTCCATGCAGACCAGGTCGACCGGCTGCGCGGCGGCAATCGCCAGCACCTCATCGCCGCTGGCGGCCTCGGCGACCACGTCGAACTCGGGCTCGCGCGCCAGCAAGGCACGCAGCGCGTGGCGAAACATCTGGTGATCGTCGGCAAGCACGATGCGCAGGCTCATCGCGGCGGCTCCGGGAGTTCGGGGGGATTGGAGGAATTGGGGGGATTGGGGGGATTGGGCAGGCAGGGCAGTTCGACCGTGATCTCGGTGCCTTCGCCCGGTCGGGTGCGCAGGCGGAAGCGGCCGCCGGCGAGCTCGACCCGTTCGCGCATGGTGATCAGTCCCAGTCCGGGCGTGCTGCCGGCTTCGCCGAGCCGGGACAGATCGAAGCCCACGCCGTCGTCGGCCACGGTCAGGCGCATGTGATCGGCATCGCGCTCGAAGCGGATG
>JAANMY010000525.1_pt1 | contig 53512 bp, 42 predicted proteins | sample 7279691 | NCBI WGS metagenome assembly JAANMY01 (sample SAMN14094543, study PRJNA606508) | bioreactor metagenome | isolation source: A lab-scale SPAN reactor treating ammonium-rich wastewater day 388 | place: Ireland: Galway | collected 2018-02-07 | reverse complement strand
GCTTTTCACAGCTAACTAAAGAAGGCGTAATGAACCCAACCACCAGCCAGATCTTTGCCAATAAAAAAGTGGTGCTGTTTGCCGTGCCGGGTGCCTTTACACCCACGTGCTCAGCTGCGCATTTACCTGGCTACATTACGCTGGCCGACCAAATTAAAGCTAAAGGCGTCGATGCCATCGTTTGTACTGCGGTAAACGATGCTTTTGTCATGAACGCCTGGGCGAAAAGCCAGAACGCGGAAGAGCTCCTGTTTTTAGCGGACGGCGGCGCTGCGTTTCATAAAGCCATTGGCCTGACCATGGAAACCGGCGATTTTGGCGGTACCCGTTCACAGCGCTATGCGATGATTGTCGAAAACGGTGTAGTAACACTGTTAAACGTTGAAGCGCCAAAAACCTTTGAAGTCAGCAAAGCGGAAGTTATTTTAGCGGCGCTGTAAGCGCCGCAGCGATTAGCGTTTTAGCCACTGTTCTATTTTATGCAACACTCTGAGTAACGGGTAGGCATTTACCGCACTGTATTGAAACGGGCGTTTAATCTTCGGGTCAATACAGTGTAAAAACTGCTCCGCCACAGGCAGAACTTCAGGGTTTCGCTGTAATAGCTGATTCAGCTGTGTCTGGTTTAGCGGTAAAAAAGATTTTGGCTGCTCGCCAGACCAGCGCTGCGCCAGGGTAACGGCATAGCTTTTGCGCTTGCCTCGATAAACCGGGACTTGCGGTAAAAACATCACAAAAGGATGCAGCATAAAGCCCATGGCACCAAAGTGTTGCTGTGCCTGCACCGCATTCGTTACTTCACTGTCGCTAAACTGCCAGCTGTGCTGGCGTAACCTGTCAACATGTGCAATCACCACGTCGGCGTAACTTAAGCCTCTTGGATGTTTCTTTGTCGGGTAGTGACGAAAGTAGACAGGAAACTCAGCTGAGAGCTGCGTTATACGTTTATCCCGGCTTGCACGCTGACCTTTTAAAAAAACCGGATTTAGAAATGCTGCCTGAGTAAAGGTATCAAAATACTGTGTAATGTACTGATTGTCTTCGTCGCGTAGCAGCCTGACCAGCTGCATATCATCTTGAATAAATAACAGGTATTCACCTTGCGCAGCCAGGTCCAGCGCCCACTGCATATTGGCATACAGGCCACCGTGACGCTGTGAACTGTGTGTATCGGGCTGGTACAAGTTGATAGTGGCCGGTAATGCCGCCAATACTTGCTTAGTTGCCTCGTCATTACTGTTATCGTCAAATACACTCAGCCGGCACTGCGGCGCGTACTGCAGCACCGAATTAATGCAGTTTTGTAGAAAAGCGCCGCGGTTATACGAAAATATACAAATATGTATCATGCTGCACTCAACGATTAAACAGTGCCGATTTTAGCCGGCGAATAGTTTTACGCACGACAGATAGCTGGCTGTCTTGCTGATAGCGGCCTTTCTCGGCATGCCGAATAAACAGCACGTTAGGTACTGTTATCGGTGTGCCCTGGGTGCCCAATAACCAGCGAAAAGCCCGGTCTTCATAACACTTGCTCCAGCGCGGCATGGTTTTTTGGTATACCTTTAAACTGTCACAGTAGCCACAGGCTCTGGCCACATCGCCGTGAGCAATTTGAATGGGGCCGGTAGCACGGCTAAATTCCCGTACCGTAAACTGGCTGACATCGATATCCATTACCGCTGGCTCTGATCGCGCTTTGGCAATCAGTGGGTCGTCTTTGGCAAGTAAACTGGTAACCAGCATTTTTTCGGGGTACACCAGCAACTCTTGCCTGTTTTCCAGCTGTTGTGCCAGCGCATCCAAGGCGCCCTGGTGAAACACCACATCGCAATCGGTAAACCAGACCCAGTCTGCCATGCTGTTTTTAGCGGCGAAATTACGCCCTATGGCCCGGCGGAATAATTGCTCCTTATGCAGAGCAATAAAGTTCCAGCGGACATTGGTTACTGTTTTCTGCCGGAAAAAATTCAGTAATCTGACGGTATCCGCATCTTCTTCACTGTAAAAAACCGTGTGGATCACCTGGCAGTGCACGGGCGGGTAATTTACCAGTGAGCTTAGCTGATAAAGCTGAAACTCGGCGTATTTCCAGCAATGGCTGACAATTTCCAGCGTGATCGGTGCCTGGGCTTTGCTTAGCTGTGTTTTATCTGGCAGTGCCGGATTAAAACGACGTCCGGAAATAATGCCTGAAGCGGCAAAGCGCAACAGAAACTCTTTAAGTGCATCAATGCGGCCAAATGGCCTGGCTGAAAGTTGGCTCATCGGAACTATACCTGCGACTGAAATGACAGCGGTAAAATGATGCCCAGTATAAAGCAGAATTACCCTGCTGTATTCATCTACCTGAGTTTTGCTATCCTAAACAACGCACTATGCTAAAATGCGCACTGCTGTGTTATTACTGATGGATCTAAAACTTGGTTACCGTGCTGCGTTACTGCTACTCGTTGCTGATCTACCTGATACTGTTGCCAGTGTTAGCCTATTTTGTATGGCGCTCACGCAAAGACCCAGCCTACCGCCAGCGCTTTAGCGAGCGGCTGGCATTGCAGCAGGTACCTAAGCAGGCCGTAGGCGGTATAGTGGTACATGCGGTGTCGGTGGGCGAAGTGGTGGCCGCTACGCCACTGATCAAAGCCTTACAGCAGCAATACCCAGCGTTAACCTTAACCGTTACCTGTACTACGCCAACCGGCTCCAGCCGCATTATCAACAGCTTTGGCGACAGTGTACATCATTGCTATTTGCCGCTGGATACCCCTGGCGCAATGCGGCGCTTTCTCAGAAAATTTCAGCCGCAGGCTGTTGTTTTGCTGGAAACCGAGTTGTGGCCGAATTTATTGCAGCAGTGCCGCCAGGCGTTGATCCCAGCAGTCGTGGTGAATGCCCGCTTATCGGCTCGTTCGGCCAAAGGTTACCGCCGCTGGTACGGTTTTAGCCGGCTGGCGCTTACTAATATCAGCCTGCTGCTGGCACAAGATAACCCTACGGCACGACGTTTTAAGGCATTGGCCTGCCAGGCCGACATACAGGTGTGCGGAAACTTAAAATACGATATGCAGCTACCGGCGCTGCATTCTGCGCTGGTAAGCCAGTTTCAGCCGCAGTTTAGTGGCCGCCAGGTGTGGGTAGCCGGCAGCACTCACGCTGGCGAAGATGAGCTGTTGTTACAGGCTTATCGGCAGCTTAAACCGCAATTTCCTCAGTTGTTACTTATTCTAGTACCGCGCCACCCGGAGCGCTTTAACACTGTGGCGCAGCTGATAAGCCAAACGGAGCTAAGCTGTGTGCGCCGCAGTAGCGGCCAGCCGGTTAACCCACAGCATGATGTGATGCTGGCCGATACGATGGGCGAACTGTTAGCCTGGTATCAGTTGGCTGATGTGGTGTTTATCGGTGGCAGTTTAATTGAACGTGGCGGCCATAATCCACTGGAGGCGATGCACTTTGCCAAACCTATTCAAAGCGGCCACCATGTGTTTAATTTTGCCTATGCCTACCAGTGGCTGGCCGCTGAGCAGGCGCTTAGCTGGGTAGAGGATGTCGCTTCACTGGTGCAAAGTACCGCCCAGTTGTTAACTGACGCTGCGCTGGCGCAGCAGCAGGGCCGCAAGGCGCAGGCGTTATATCAGCGCCACAGTGGTGCCAGTAAGCGCATGTGTCAGGCCATTGCCACTTATCTGGGCGAGGGCATTGCAGATTTCGCCGTGGTTGCTACAGAGGATGGTTTTAGCTGGTATCAGCGTCAAGCCTTCACTACACCAGCGCAGTTAAGTTTTGCGCCGCAGCACTGGCAGCAGCAGCAGGCAATTATTGGCCAGTCGCAGGGGCGCAATACCGCCTGGTTTGTCCGTCATCAGCAGCACAAATTTGTACTGCGGCATTATTACCGCGGCGGCCTGATTGGCAAGCTAGTCACGGATAAATTCAGTTATCAAAATGTACTGCACAGCAGAGCCATGCAGGAGTTTGCTCTGCTGCGCCAACTAAGACGTTACGAGTTGCCGGTGCCGCGGCCACTGGCAGCGCATTACTGCCACAGCGGGCTGTACTATCAAAGCGATATTATGGTGGAGCTGATCCCGGGGGCGCGCGATCTGGCCACTTTGCTTGCCGCCGCTGAAACGCTGAACGAAGCACAGTGGCAGCAACTTGGTAGTCTGATAGGCCGTTTTCATCAGCACGGCGTTTATCACTCCGATCTGAATTGCCACAATATTTTGCTTGATAGCGAAGGCTGTTTTTGGCTGATTGATTTTGACAAATGTGCGCTGCGCGCTGCTGGCAGTTGGCAGCAAGACAATCTGGCGCGCTTGCTAAGGTCTTTACACAAAGAACGTGGCTTGCAACCGGGCTTTGGCTGGCAGCCGTCGCACTGGCAGTGGCTGCAGGCTGGCTATCAGCAGCAGTTTGCCGGCTAAAAACGGCAATTTATCGCAGTTTTCGCGCTTTTATTCACGCTATGTTCACCTTTAATCCTATTTTCGCCCTTGGTGTCGCCGCCGTTCTTTGATATAACATCAGCTAACGGAGGGGCATCTATGCGGCTAAATAGAATAATAACAAGCTTAATGGTTACCAGCTTTATGCTGGCAGCAGAACCACAGCAGCAAATAGCAGCAGCCAAGGCAGCTTACCAGCAAGGTGATCATGCGAAGGCGGCCGAGCTTTGGCAGTCGCTGGCGTTGGACGGCAACACTACTGCACAGTTTGAATTGGCAAAGTTGTATTCGCTGGGGCATGGCGTTGAACAGGACGCGCTGCAAGCTGCCTATTGGCTGGAGCAAGCTGCCTCGAACAGCACTGATTTTGCGGAATCGGCACGGGCCAGGCAGGATATAGTGCAGGGTGTCGCCGATTTGCGCGAAGCGCAGGCCGCGCAGCGCAGCGAACCCGAGCTACAGACACCCGTCGATACGTCTGCCACAGCAGTGGTAACAACCGCAGCAGCTATTACGCCAACAGCAGTTAAACCTGTCACCCCTGTTGCCCCGGCAGCCACTTTGGCAGTAAAAGCACCAGAGTTGCCGGTGCTGGCGGCGGCAGAGGCCAATTTTGATGCCGGTTTGCGTGCTTTTAGTCGGCAGAATTATGCCGAGGCTTACAGCCATTGGTACCCGCTGGCGCAGGCCGGTGTGGTCGATGCGCAGTTTAATTTGGCGGCGCTGTATGCCAATGGTCATGGTGTCGCAGTAGACGACAGTGCCGCTACCGCCTGGTTTAATGCCGCGGCTGAGCAGGGGCAGGCGCAGGCCCAGTATCAGCTGGCGTTGGCGCATGCTAATGGTAAAGGCGTGGCGCAGGATGATGCGCTGGCAGTGTACTGGTATCAAAAAGCCGCTGCGCAGCAGCATGTATTGGCGCAGTATAACCTGGGCTTTATGTATGCCAATGGCCGCGGAGTTACCCAGGATGAAGCTACTGCGCTGCTCTGGTACGAGCGGGCTGCTGAGCAAGGCGATGTTGATGCGCAGTATATTGTTGCCGGCCGTTACCAGGGCGGTCGTGGTGCGCCGGTAGACATTAACAAAGCCATTGGTTGGTATCAGCGCGCGCTGGAGCAAGGCCATAGCCGGGCCGGTTTTCAGCTGGCACAGTTTTATTTAACCGGGCAGGGCGTCAGTAAAAACGAAAGCCGGGCCTTTGACTTATATAACCGTGCCGCTGCGCAAGGTGTGACAGAAGCGCAGCGCGAGCTGGGTATTAGTTACTCGCTGGGCCGCGGCGTGCGTGCGAATGACAGCAAAGCGGTCGAGTTTTTACAGCTTGCTTGCGACAAGCAAGAGCTTGCAGCTTGTTATCATCTGGCACTGCATATACTGGAAGGGCGAGGTGTTAAAGCCGATGCCGCCAGAGGCGCTCAGTTACTGCAGCGGGCGGCGAAAGACGGCAACAGCGAGGCGCAGTTTCGTTTAGGTGTAATGTTAAGCCAGGGCCAGGGCGTGGCAGTGGATGATACGGCTGCTTTTGGCTGGTTATTAAAAGCCGCACAACAGGGCCACGCCGAAGCACAATACCTTAGCGCGCTAAGGTTGGCTAATGGCACCGGCACCGCACAAAATGATGTGGAAGCAGTAAAGTGGTATCAGGCGGCGGCAGAGCAAGGCGTTTTGTATGCACAATATAACCTGGGCTTTATGTACGGCGCTGGCCGGGGCGTAGCGCAGGATGATGCCAAAGCCCTGTATTGGTATACCAAGGTGGCTGAACAAGGTGATGCCGATGCGCAGTTTAATCTGGGCTTACGTTACGAGACAGGCCGTGGCGTGCGCCAGGATGATCAACAAGCTGTAGCCTGGTATCAAAAAGCGGCTGGGCAGAACCACCTGCGCGCGATAGCGCATTTAGGCTATATGTACGAGAAAGGCTATGGTGTTAGCCTGGATGAAAAACGGGCTCTGGCGTTGTATCAGCAGTCATTATCGGCCAAGGTGCCACGTGCGCTTACGGCTTTGGGGCTATTTTATAAAAATGGCCGCTTGGTAAAAGCCGATGATAAACGTGCGGTTGAACTGTTTGCAGAAGCGGCAGAGCAGGGCTATGCCAATGCGCAGTACAATTTAGGCTGGATGTATGAATATGGCCGGGGTGTGGCGAAAGATTTGGTAAAAGCGCGTGATTTGTATCAGCAGGCAGCGGCGCAAAGTGAACCGCTGGCACAGGCGCAGCTGAGCCGGCTACTTAACCCCTAAAACCGATGTCGCATAAAAAAGGCCAGCATTTTGCTGGCCTTGTGTTTTCTACAACCGCTTAAGGTTTATATTCAGCCACCACAGTTACACCACTAAAGGTGCTGTAAGCTCGGATACTGATATGATAAGTCGCTGCCTGCGGGTTAGTGAAGGCGCAACTTTCATTGTTACCGGTTTTGTAAGGCCGGCAGTCGTAACTGCTGGTGGTAGGCTGAGCGCCACGGCGCACATATAAATCGCCATCACCGGTACCGCCCGACATGGTCACGTTCAGCGATCCCATACCTGCAGGCACTGTCAGTGTGTAATGTAACCAGTTGCCGGTCGTTGCTGTCAGGTTGGTCAGGGTGCCGCCACCGCCGCTGCTACCGCCGCCAGCTGGCGCGGTGTAATCCGCTGTCAGTGAAACGCCTGAATAGGCACTGTAAGCATTTAACATCACATGGTAAGTGCCGGCTTGTGGCGTGGCAAAGCTGCAGCTTTCGGTGTTGCCGGTACGGTATGGCCGGCAGTCATAACTTGAGCTGGTTGGCGCACTGCCAAATTTCACAAACATGTCAGCATCACCGCTGCCACCTGCCATGTTAAAGGTCAGGTTAGTGGCGCCGGCTGGTACAGTAATGGTATAGAAGGTATTGCTGCCTGTACTACCCGACAGATTCGTTTTGGCAACGCCTTTTTCCAGCACATTGGTGCCTGGTGTGCCGCCACCGCCAGAGCCCATAGCATTAAGGACAGCTGCATTGGCATCAACAATACCGGTACCGCAACCGCTGCAGGCAGCCGGGAAGCTGCGGGCTGTTGATTTTAAAATTTGCTCAATTTCATCTGGCGTGGCTGCTGGTTTTACCTGCTTAATCAGTGCAGCTACGCCAGCCACATGGGGGGCGGCCATCGATGTACCCTGGCTGTAACCATAGCTGTCACTGCCTGGCGTGGTAGTACCGGTGTTGTAGGTCGACAACACACCGTTTGGATCATTGGCCGAGTTCATCGCGCCGCCCGGTGCGGCAACGTCTACTGAGGTGCCGTAGTTAGAGTAGTAAGCACGGCCACCGTTACGGCCGGTCGATGCTACGTTGACTACGCCGGCACAGTTACCCGGGTTGAAGTTGTTGGCGTTGCTATTGTCATTACCGGCAGCAATCACCACCACAGCGCCATTATTGCGGGCAATATTAATCGCATTTTGCGTAGTAGAGGAGCAAGCACCGCCGCCGCCCAGGCTCATGTTAATTACCGATGCCGGGTTCGCGTTAGCCGGCACGCCTGATACCGTGCCGCCAGCCGCCCAGATAATGCCGTCGGCGATATCAGAGGTGTAACCGCCGCATTTACCCAGTACCCGCACCGGTACTATCTTAGCGTTGTAAGCCACACCGGCCACACCGTTATTGTTGTTCGTCACTGCAGCAATGGTGCCTGCGACATGAGTACCATGCCAGCTAGAGCCACGGAACGACGTTGGCTGACCATTGCCACACTCGCCAACATTGGTCCAGTCACCCGGATCGCGGGCGTCATTGTCGCGGCCGTTACCGTCGTTACCAACAAAGCTGTCGGAAATCATGTCATAACCTGGCAGGATGTTGGCATTTAAATCGGCATGTGGCCGGTAACCGGTATCCAGTACGGCAACCACTACACCCTGACCGGTGGCGTTATCCCAGGCTGCTGGTGCGCGTAAACCACCGGTGGCTTCATAGTAGTGCCACTGGTTGTTGTACTGGGTATCATTTGGTGTGGCGGTGGCTTGTAGCATGACGTCTTCTTCTACCAGTTCAACCTCGTCGTCCTGCGCCAGCAACTCCAGCATACGCTGAGTCTCTTTTTTCGACAGTTTGCGCTCAGCGCGGAACACCGCGTGTTTATCTAAGCCCAAACCGCGGACAAAACGCATATTCTCACCCGCGCGACTACTAAAACGCTGGGCTTTTTCTGCCATACGCTGGGCTTTAATTTGTTGACCCACGCTTTGTGGCAGCGCGCTGCTGATATTTGCACCAGCGGTTTCTTTGTATTTAATGATAAAACGCGTTGCCGGGCCGTCAGAGTGATCGGCATTATCGTTGGCGTGTACCTGGGTTGTAAAAACAGCTGCAGGCAGGCATAGCGCCGCCAATGCCGTTAAGCGAAAAGAGGTGTGTTTCATAGTGATTAGTTACCTGGAATTATGATTAGTTATAGTTGTACACAGCCTGTCTGGATGGCTGCTGCACGATTTTTAACCTGTTGCACTGGCCTTGTAAACCCGGCGTAAAAGCGCGGTTTTTCTTTAGCAGGAACTAATGTAAATCGCCGTTCCGGAAAAAGGGTTGTTTGCCGAAAAGACGTTTCATCAAATTGTCATCTGACCTTGATGGTTGTTGACATGTGTTACATTTAGCAACAAATGTAATTTATTGTAATTAAGAATAAGATATTCCAAAAAGAAATATGCGAAGTTTACCCTCAGTTAAGGCTTGGGCGGCAACAGCATTGCATGCGCCTGCCCACTGCAGGACAATAGCGCCTTTAACAGTAACAGGCAGGCAGCAGCTGATGCAGCAGTGGGATGTAATAGTAATAGGTGCTGGCGCCGCCGGGTTAATGTGCGCTATCGAGGCCGGTAAGCGCGGCCGCAAGGTGCTGGTGCTGGATAATGGCAAGCGGGTAGGGCGTAAAATTTTAATGTCGGGCGGTGGCCGCTGTAACTTTACCAATATGTATGCCGGACCAGAAAACTTCCTGTCGCAAAACAAGCACTTCTGTAAATCGGCGCTAAGCCGCTACACCCAGTGGGACTTTATCGCCCTGGTGCAAAAGCACGGTATCCCTTACCACGAGAAAACCCTGGGACAGCTGTTTTGTGACGATAGCGCCAAAGACATTGTTGATATGCTGCTGACCGAGGCCAAAGCCGCGAATGTGCAGATTGCGCTGCAGCAAAACATCACCGCTGTCAGCTTTGCTGATGGCCAGTACACTGTTACTACGCCAGAGCTAAGCCGGCAGTGCCACAGTTTAGTGGTGGCCAGTGGCGGCTTAAGTTTGCCTAATTTGGGCGCTACGGCCTTTGGTTTTCAGTTAGCCGAGCAATTTGGCTTAAAAGTGCTGCCACTGCGCGCTGCCTTAGTGCCGCTAACCTGGCAACCGGCCGACAAAGCGGTGTTTGAGGAAATTAGCGGCGTGTCACTGCCGGTAACGGCTGAGGCTAATGGTACCGTCTTCCCGGAAGATATGCTGTTTACCCATCGCGGTTTAAGCGGGCCGGCCATATTGCAAATCTCCAGCTACTGGCAGCCGGGTGATGAGGTGGTAGTTAATCTGTCGCCACAAACCGATATTGCCGGCTTTTTAACTGCGCAGCAGCAGGCCCACCCAGAGCAGGAAGTAAAAACCGCCTTGGCTAAACTGCTGCCCAAACGTCTGGTTGAGAAACTGATTGAGATTAACGCGGTATATAATCAACCATTAAAAGCACTGCACAGCAAAAGCATCAGCCAGATTGCTGATACGTTGCACAGCTATATCTTTAAACCGAATGGCACCGAAGGCTACCGCACCGCTGAGGTAACTATCGGCGGTGTCGACACGGATTATTTATCGTCAAAAACCATGGCAGCGAAACACCAGCCGGGCTTATATTTTATCGGCGAAGTGGTCGACGTGACCGGTTGGCTCGGCGGCTATAACTTCCAGTGGGCCTGGGCCAGCGGTTGGGTAGCCGGGCAGTATTGTTAAAGGTAAAACATGAAAAAACTCTCCAAAGTTCAACTGAAACAACAAGCCGCGGTATTGGATGCGGTAACTACGCTGGAGCAACAGGCGCTGGCTGATGTGCCCGGTGTGGTGCAGGCCTGGTTTAGTCTGGAATATGAAGCCTTTCCCGGCTCGTTATTGGTGCGGCTGCAGTTTGCTGAGCAAGCTATGCTGGATGACGCCCAGCCGCAGCTGCTGACGTGGCAAAAACGCTTAAGTGGCTTATTGCTGAAAAAAGGTGTGGTGCTAAAAGATATGCGTAAACATTTAGTGTTTACCTTGAATAGCCCTGAAGACTAGCCAGCCCTGATGATTAGCGTTGATAACAATAGGTTGCTTAAACCATGATGAAATACACTGTTGGCGCTTATGCTGCGTCACCAAACCAAAGTCACTGGGATGCGGCGCTGGAAACCGCGTTTTATGCCGCGCTGAAAACGCTGGCTAACCTGAAGGGGCTGGAACACCCGTTTTTAGGTTGCTTACACCCGCACGACGATAACTGGTTTTTAGCCAATATCGACCCACAGTGGGACTATGTGTTTACCTGTATTCCCGGCATTATGAACGCGCTGTCGCAAAACCCGCAGTTCGGCCTGGCATCATTGGATGAAAGTGGCCGCAATGCGGCGCTGGCTTTTATGCAGCAGGCCTGTGCCGCTATTGGCAAGCTTAATGCTTATGTAGGTCGACAGGCGGTAAGCGCGATTCAAATTCAAACCGCACCGGCACGGCATCATGCCGCTTCCTCAGCCGCAGCGTTTAAAAAGTCGCTACACACCATGCTGCAGTGGGACTGGCAGGGTGCCCGGATCCTGATTGAACATTGCGATGCCTATGTGCCCGGCCATATGCCATCAAAAGGTTTTTTAGCGCTAAGGGATGAGCTTGAAGTAGTAAAGGAATTAAACCGGCAGTTGCCGGCGCAGCAACAGCTTGGTGTGGTCATTAACTGGGGCCGCTCGGTGTTTGAAACCCGCCATATTGATGGCGCGCTTGAGCATATACAGCAGGCAAAGGCCACCGGGCTGTTAGCTGGCCTGATGTTCTCTGGCGTGTCAGATAAAGACTCTGAATTTGGTGCCTGGCGCGACAGCCATCAGCCACCGCAGCAAAGTGCGTTAATGCCGCTGGGTGAGCCGGGTAGCTGGCTGACCGAGCCAGCGATGCATGCGTGCTTGGCTGCCGCTGATGCAGCAAGTTTAGCCGTGCTGGGAGCGAAAATTGGTATCCGGCCACACAGCGCCGGTATTGACCAGCGCCTGGCAACGATTAGTCAGACGCTGGCGATGCTGGACAGGTTTTTCGCTCCTAGTTAGCCGGCGTGCGGTATTTTTCAAACCAGGCCAACATGTATTCGACCTTTTCAATCATGCGGCTGGGTTTGTTCGAGATACCGTGCGGTGTGTTCGGAATTCGTACCAGCGCCGTGTCGATACGGCGCAGTTTCAGTGCCTGATAAAACTGCTCTGACTCTGAAATGGGCGTACGTCTGTCGTCCTCACCGGTAATTAAAATAGTCGGGGTGTTGACATTACCTACCAGGCTGAGCGGTGAGCGTTGCCAGTAATGTTCGACATGCTCCCACGGCACGCCGGGGAACTGATGAAAAGTCTGGTAAGTGTAAGTATCGCCGGTCATTACTTTACTGAGCCAGTTAATAATAGGTTTTACTACCGCCGCTGCTTTAAAGCGGTCGGTTAAGCCTATGGCATAAGCACTGGCAATACCACCGGCCGAGCCGCCGCCAATAAACAGGTTGTTTTCGTCAATAAAGCCCAGTTTTAACATGGCATCGACGCCGCTGTTATGGTCGGCAAAGTCTTCCGGTGAGCTGTATTTATTGTGCAGCAGCATGGCAAAGCGCTCACCATAAGAGGAGCTGCCTCGGTGGTTGTTGTAAAACACCACATAGCCTTCTTTGGCGTAGCGCTGCATCTCGGCGCTCCAGTGCGGGCCATAAGCTAAATGCGGACCTCCATGGATTTCCAGCAGTAGCGGGTATTTTTTGCTTGGGTCGAAATCCGGTGGCGTCATATACCAACCCTGAATTTCTTCACCATCAAAAGAAGATTTGTAACTAATGTCATGCACCTGTGCCAGCGTTTTATGGCCGAGTAAATCCTCGTTCAGCGCCGTCAGCACGCGGCTTTTACCACTTTGCAGCACAGCGACCTCACTTGGGCGCACGCTGGTGCCATGGGTGTAGGCTATGACACCGTTATCTGAAACGCTGTAACTGCCACTTAAATAGGGTTGTGGCTGACTGACGCCGCCTAAGCTGGCAGTGAGCTCGGTGAGCTTGCCGTTTAATGTCAGATTAGCCAGTTTGCGCTGGCCTTTGTCATCAAATTGCACCACCAGGCTGTTATTGTTTAACCAGTTGGGGTTATCAATACTGCGGTCAAAGTCGGCGGCGACATCGCGGATTTGTTTATTAGCCAGGTTAAGCACTTTTAGCTTGCTGTTGCTATAAGGCACCAGCGCATTACTTTGCCACAAAAACGCTAAGTGTTTGCCATCGGGTGAGAACACCGCTGCCGACTCATCGCCCGGCAGGCTGGTAAGCTCGGTCAGCTCGCCACTTTGCAATGACAGTTGGTACAGGTTGGCATCGCGCGGCTGATATTCCCACTCCGGCTGTAAATTAGCAGCAAATACCAGTGCGCGGCTATCCGGCGTAAAGCTGAGATCGCTGCCGTAGTTAAAATCGCCCTGGGTTAATTGACGCGCGGTTCCGCCGCTGGCCGGTAGCACAAACACCTGGCGAAACTGTGGTTTTAAAAAGCCCTGGCCATCGGCCTGATAGCGCACTCTGTCGTACACGGTTGCACTTTCAGACCACTTAGCGCCGGCGGGCTTTTTCACCCGTTTCACTTTTTGCTGCATTTCGGCCGGGGCGGCCGGCATATTCATGGTAAAGGCCAGCTGTTGGCCGTCAGGCGACCAGACCAGATTAGCCGGGCTGTATTGCAGGTTAGATAATTTGGCGCTGCGGTTTTGTGCCAACCAGTGCAGGTGAATTTGCCGCGAGCCGCTGCTGTCACTGATAAACGCCAGCTGGCGGCCATCGGGTGACCAGCGCGGTGAGCTGTAGTTAAACTGATCGGCAAACAGCGGGCTTTGCTGGCCGCTTTTCACATCCAGCAGCCATAGGCTTTGACGGGTACTGTCGGTCATAATGTCGTTGCTGGCGCGCACATAGACGATTTTGCTGCCATCAGGTGATATTTGCACGTCACTGGCGTATTCCAGTGCAAAAATATCTTCAGCTTCAAAGTAGCGGCTGGCGGCCGGTTCATTGGTCGCGGGTTCAATAGCAAGCAGCGGCGCGCTGCCTACGCCCAGGATCAGCGCCGCAGCCAGCGCAGTATGACGAAACAACATAAAGACCTCAGTTCAGGGTAGGTGATATGGCTAAACTACCCTGAACTGCAGTTTGGCTCAAACCCGGCAGCGGCAAACTGCCGGATTGGAGCGTTATACCACTGCAGTGCGCTAAGCGCTGATGCTGTCGAAGATATGTAAAAAGGTGGGAGCCTGGCTTATCTGCAGTGGTAATTTTAACCGGCGGGCAATGTCCTGCGCGCTGATGACGCCGCGGATCTGATGGTTATCGCGGTCAATTACCACACAATGTTGCTCACCGCTGGATTGCAGGGTGTTAACCACGTCGGCAATGGTGCAGTGCTTAAGTTGTTGGTAAGCCAGGGCTTTAATACGTTCGCGCGGGCGCATCACATCGGCTACCCGTATGTCGTCACGCCGGCTGCCAAAGGCGACCTGACGCATTAATGCCTGCTCGGACAGCTGTTCTATCGCCAGCAATCCCACCAGCTCACCATGCTGGTCTACCACCAGTTTTAAGCGGCTGTGCTCTTGCTGCATCATCTGCAGCGCGGCACTGGCCTTGCTGCTGGCACTGATGGTGTTAGGCTCAGTGTGTTTAAAATCGGTCACCACATGCAGTGCCGGAGAGGTTAACCGGGTGCCGTCAAAATCGGCGGGTTGAACTAAATGATCAATGGCTTCAACGGTATATAATGCTAATGTTTTCATATGCTAATCCTTAACCACCGGCACGCAGAGGCCATACCGGTTTAATATCAATAAACGAAACAGCGGAGCTGTAATGTTATAAAGAGCGCTAAGTGATAGCAGGGGGAGCGCGCGGCTGGCTATAACGATAGGGTGCTGCAGCCATGCTGCGGGTGTCAGTAGGCTGAATGTGGCCGGCTAACACGGGGGTAAAAACGGTGGCGCCAGTTTTTAAGCTATCTTGCGGCTCGTCACTGCTTTCGGTTTCAATATTAAACTGATGACAGTAAGTAACAGAGGTAACGGCATAAAACTGGGTGTCGGCTAACGGCGATAGGCGGCTGTCGTGCACAGCAAAAGCCTGTGGCGTGCACCACAGATTTAAAAACAGCAGTAAGGCAAAACTACTTAGCCAGCGCATACACCCTCGTTGCTACCTATTCAGTGGTAGCGACAACACACGCCCTAATACTGAGCCGGTTAAATGCATTTCGCAAGCAGTGGCAGAAAAAATAACCGGCCATTGCGACCAATAGCCGGTTTCTTCCGCCCAGCAGGGTTATAAATACTGTAATAGCTGTTTTAGCAGCCAGGCCAGCAGGCTAAGCAGGCCAATACCGGCCAGATAATACAGCGCAAACCAGGCCAGGCGTGGTAACTTTGTCGATGTGGCTGCCATTAATAACCCTCCTCAAAGTCTTCCACCTTACCGCGAAAGATATGGTAGCCCCAAAGCGTATAGGCCAGGATCAGCGGTAAAAAAATCACAATACCCGGCAACATAAAACGCAGGCTACTGTCGGGTGCTGCGGCCTGGCTAAAACTGAGATGCGGCGGCAGTAAATACGGAAATAAGCCCACCACCAAACCGGCAAAGGCCAGTAAAAACAGTGCTGCGGCCAACCAGAATGGCCGGCTTTCATGGCGTGGATTAATATCGGCAGTTGCGGCAAACTGCCGCTGCACCCGGCCAAGGTCACGATACAATAGCCGTGCAGCCAGCACAGCCATTAAGGGTAGCAACATTAACAGCAGGCTATGCCAGCCACCAAACCAGCGGCCACGCACCGCCGGCTGAGTGAATAGGGTCCACAGGCTTACCAGCAGCAGCGCTAGCATGACAAACAGCAGTAAACGCTGGCCATAGCGCGCCGCCTTTTGCTGAATATCGCCCCGGCTTTTCATGGTGAGATAAGTACAGCCCAGCAGGGCGTAACCGGCCATTACTGCCAGGCCAGTAAACACACTAAAGGGACTAAGCCAGGGCAGGCCGGCTAAACTCTGGCTGCTATATGCTATGCCTTGCACCACGGCGCCCAGCATAAGGCCCTGACAGAAGGCAGCTACAGTGGAGCCGATAGCAAAGGCGCGGTTCCACCAAATTTTTGAGCGTTGAGATTTAAAGCGGTATTCAAAAGCCACGCCACGAAAAATCAGCCCGATGAGCATCAACATAATCGGCAGATACAACAGCGACGCCAAACTGGCATAGGCCAGCGGAAAGGCGCCGAATAAAATCACACCGCCGAACACCAGCCAGGTTTCGTTGCCATCCCACACATGCGAGATAGCGCGCATTAAGTGGTCGTGCTCAGCATCAGTGTTAAACCAGGGGTATAAAATGCCGATACCCAGATCAAAGCCATCGAGCAATACATACATTAAAATGGCAAAGCCCAGCAGCAGAAAGTAAAACAGCGGTAAGCTTAATTGCAATTCCATCAGTGTTGCTCCTGTGCGGGTTTAAGCTGTTTAGCCAGTGCCACGGCATAACCGGACGCTTTAACGCCAATCAACTGTTGCTGTAGTTGTGCAACAGACGGCGGGCCTTTGTGAATAAGCTTGCGCATAAAGTACAGGTAAACGCCGAATAGCACGCTGTAGGTCAGTACAAACAGTGTTAGTGAGAACAGCACCCGCTCGGCTGGTAAGGGTGAGACGACGTCCATAGTGCGTACCAAGCCCTGCACCAGCCAGGGCTGGCGGCCTACTTCTACCACATACCAGCCAGCCAATACCGCAATAATGCCGCTGGGCGCCAGATAGCTACAGGCCGTTAAAAACCCATTGCTGTCGTACAGCCGGCCGCGCCAACGCAAGTAAGTGCCTACTACAGCCACCAGGATCATCATAAGGCCAATACCCACCATAATCCGAAACGAGTAGAACACCACTGCCACGTTGGGGCGGTCTTCTGCGGGCACGGCTTTAAGGCCCATCAGCTCGCCATTGGGGGCGTGGGTTAGGATCAGGCTGGCTAACTTGGGAATGCCAATTTCAAAGTGGTTTTTTTCGGCCTGCTTATCAGGAATAGCAAATAACAGCAGCGGCGCACCGGCTTCACGCTCTGGCCAAATGCCTTCCATCGCCGCCAGTTTAACCGGCTGATGCTCTTTGACATTCAGCCCGTGCAAATCGCCGACAAAGGCCTGTAAGGGTGTCAGGATTAACGCCAGCCACAAGGTCATGGATAGCCCTTTGCGTGCCATGGCTTTATGTTCGCTGTGTTTAAGCTGCCAGGCGCTGGTTGCCAGCACAACAAAAGTGGCGGTAATAAAGACGGCGAATAGCATATGGCTAAAGCGATATGGCATGGAAGGGTTAAAAATTACCTGCCACCAACTGTCTACCTGAAATACACCATCGACGATAATATGGCCGGCTGGGGTGTGCATCCAGGAGTTAGCGGCGATAATCCAGAATGCGGAAATCCAGGTACCGATAGCGACTACCAGGGTAGCGAAGAAGTGCAGTTTTGGCCCCACCCGTTGCCAGCCAAACAACATAATGCCCAAAAAGCCGGCTTCGAGAAAAAACGCCGTCAGCACTTCGTAGGCCATCAATGGGCCCAGCACTGCACCGGTAATACGGGAAAACTCTGAAAAATTAGTACCAAATTCGTACGACAATACGATACCCGACACCACGCCCATACCAAAGGTAATGGCAAAGGGTTTGATCCAGAATTTTGCCAGTTGCAGGTACACCGGGTTAGCGGTTTTTAGCCATAGGCCTTCCCAGATGGCAATCAGCGTAGCCAGGCCAATAGTGATCGACGGAAAGATAATGTGAAAACTGACCGTAAAGGCAAACTGCAAACGGGACAGCAGTGCGGTATCCAGTTCCATACTACCCCCGGCGCTGTTGCAGGTAACGCCAGGCGGCAGGTGCCAGTGCGACGGCAACTAATAAGGTTAAGCCCAATATATCGCTGATTAAAATGCTGCTGTTCATCTGATTATCCCGGTTAACAGGCGCTTTGCCTGCTATAGCAAAGCAAAATGCTTACCACTTTATGAGTAGAGCGTTAGCCACTGATTTATATTGCTTTTTCTATTTAACTTGCGTTGTGTGTAAACCGGGTTTACGATTTGCCGTCATTAGTATTGTAAACGAGGTTTACAGTGTCGCTCAGTTTCGCCTTTGAGATCAGCATGTGGCTGACCAGTGCTTGCGCGGTATTGCTGGCCGGCTGGTTACTTTTGCAGGGCCAGCGCCAGGCGGCCATGCCAGCGTTGGCGGGCTTTGCCGCCATGATGGCATTATGGTGTAGCGGCCACATCGCTATTTTGCACCAGCTGCCACAACTGGGCGTGACATTGGTATTGGCCAACCCGTTAATGCCGATGTTTTTTCTGCATTTTGCGCTGCAATTTGCTGCTCGGCGCCAACCGCGCTGGCTGTTGCCACTGTTATACAGCCTGACGTTGCTGGTGATACTGGTTAGCTGGCTGGCCCCCGGCGGGGCCGTTAAGCAAACCGCTGGCTTTGACGGTTTCTTTGTCTTCACCGGAATTGGCTGGTTTAACCTGCTGTATACCGTGTTACTGGGCGTCGCCGCGCATGCGGTGTTGTGGCAAGGCTGGCGCCAGCACAGTGGGAATAAACGCCGCTCTATCGTAGCGATGTTTCTGGCCGGTGGCTGGGGCTTGCTACTGGCCACCAGCTTTGTGTTTCCGTCGCTTGGCCTTAGCTGGTACCCCTATCCCATGTTACTGCTGCCCAGTTACTTATTGCTGTTAGTTTACGGCGTAGTGCGCTATCAGGTGCTGGCGATTAATGCCTTTGCTAACAAGGCATTGCTATGGCTGGCGATGTTGCTGTTAGTGCTGGCGCTGATGGCGCTGTTAAGTGCCGTGCTGGGGCAGCTGGGTATGCAGGCATTGGCGGCGGTGCCGGCCAGTCAGTTGTGGTTATATTCGGCGCTGGTATTGCTGTTGTCGGCGGCAGGCTACCGGCCGCTGGCGGCCTTGGCGCGCCGGCTCATTTATCCTGGGCTTACGTTAAATGAACGCTTATTGGCGCAGTGGCGCTCGCGCCTGCAGCAGTGTACTGACTGGCAGCAACTTAGCCGCCTGGCCAGCCAGCTACTGTCAGAGCAGTTACGTCAGCGGGTTTTTGTCAGTTTGCAGACAGAAAGCTGCGCCGATAATGTTCTTATTATCTGTTGCCAACGCGACAGCAATGGTTGGCATTATGTGTTAAAAGGCTGGGATGATGTCACGCCAGGCTACCGGTTACAGGGCGAAATTTTTGCCCAGCTATTGCTGGCCAGCTGTAACAGCCTGGAGCAGTCATTACAACTGGCCGACGCCGAGCGTAAACGGCTGGATCAGCAGCATCTGGTTGAACTGGGCGCGTTATCGGCGGCGATGGCACATGAGCTGCGTAACCCTTTGAATATTATTGCGATGGCCTCGGCCTCAACATCAGCTGAGGTGCGCGGTCATATTCAGCAGCAGTTAAAACGCGCTGACCGGCTAATTGCCGATCTACTGAGTTACTCCGGACAGTTACAGCTACATCGTACTGACGTTGCGGTTAAACCGCTGGTTGACAATGTGATAAGCCAGCAAGACTGGCATGGCGTGGTCTGCCGTGTTGAGCTGCCGGACGATCTCAGAGTCTATGCCGACAGTTATCGCCTGCAGCAGGTGCTGATTAATTTGCTGGATAACGCGCTGGCATTTTGCCGCAATCAGCCGGGCGCTGAAATTTGCCTGCAAAGCCGCCGCCAACAGAACAAGGTGTGGCTGTATGTACACAACAATGGCCCGGCGATTGATGCTACGCAGCAAGCCAGCCTGTTTCAGCCTTTTGTCAGTAAACGCGCCGGTGGCAGCGGTCTGGGCCTGGCCATAGTGCGGCGCATTATGCAGGCGCATGGCGCTGAGGTAAAGCACCGTACCGATCTGGGCTGGCCGGTTAGCTTTGAACTGGAATTTAACTCACCACAGGAAGCCAAACATGACTAATGGCCGTATTTTGCTGGTAGATGATGAACCGGCCTTTCGCCAGTTGGCGCAAAGCTGGTTACAAAGCAGTGGCTATCAGGTGCAGACCGCCGCCGATTTAACGGCAGCCCGGGCCCAGCTAAGCGGCTTTGATGCCGATTTAATTTTACTGGATTTATCGCTGCCGCCGCAATTTGACCCCCAACATACGCTGGCTGCGCTGGCAGACTTTAACAGCCGGCCAGTGATTATTTTAACCGGCCATGCCGAGCGGCAACTGGCGCTGGATGCCATTGCACAAGGCGCCTGGGATTTTATTGCCAAACCGGTCGATCCGGATTTACTGGCGGTGGTGATTAAGCGGGCGCTGAATAAACACCAGCTTGATACTGAGCTTAAACAGTTAAAAGCGTCCAGCCTCGATGGCTTGAGCCGGTTGATAGGCGCTTCAGCGCCGATGGAAGCGATGCGTACCCTGATTCAGCGTATTGCACCGACCGATGTGCGGGTGTTGGTAACAGGGCCGTCCGGTACCGGTAAAGAAGTGGTATCTAAAGCGCTGCATCAGCTTAGCCGAAGGGCAGGCAAGCCGTTTATCTCAGTGCACTGTGGTGCCATACCGGCCGACTTGCTGGAAAGTGAGCTGTTTGGTTATGTCAAAGGCGCCTTTACCGGTGCCGATAGAGACCGGCCGGGGTTGTTAAAGCTGGCCGATGGCGGCACCTTGTTTCTGGATGAAATAGGCGAAATGCCGCTGCCGATGCAGGTAAAACTGCTACGGGTATTACAGGAGGGCACTTTTTTTGCCGTGGGCGGGCGCGAGCAGCAAAAAATAGATGTGCGGCTGATTTCGGCCACCAATGCCAATTTGCCGCAGCTGGTGAAACAAGGCCAGTTTCGCGAAGATTTATATTACCGTATCAAGGGTATTACGCTGGAGACCGTGGCGCTAAGTGAACGGCGACAAGACATTCCGCTGTTGTTACAGCATTTTCTCGAGTTGCACAGTAAACAGCAGGGCCAGCGCCTGCAACTGGACAGTACAGCACTGAGCTGGTTTTTGCAGCGTGACTGGCCGGGTAATATCCGCGAGCTGAAAAATACCCTGGAAAGTGTGGCTGCCGTGGCGCAGGGGGGCGTGATCAGCATGGCTGATATCAGCCTGCTGCACCCTCAAGAGACCGGGCAGCAGCCAGACGCTGCACCGCCCGGCAATAGCTTGTTATTGGACGATGCAGTACAGCGGTTGGAAATAAGCTTGATTAAACAAGCGCTTGTGCAAACTGCAGGTAACAAAAGCCAGGCAGCACGGTTGCTGGGGTTGTCGCGGCAGGGCTTACTGAAGAAAATTGACCGCTATCAGCTAAGCGTCTAAGGTAGGAACAAATGAACGGAGAACACAGATGAAAGCAGTAGGTTATCAGCAATCGTTACCGGCTACCGATGCGAGCGCCTTAATGGATATTGAGCTGCCGCTACCGCAGGCGGCTGGGCGCGATATTCTGGTGAAGGTTGCCGCAGTGTCGGTAAACCCGGTTGATACCAAAGTACGCCGCCGCGTTAGTGCTGAACCTGGCCAGTACAAGGTGCTGGGCTGGGATGCAGCTGGCGAAGTGGTGGCTGTAGGGGACGAAGTAAGCCTCTTCAAACCGGGTGACAAGGTGTATTACGCCGGCTCGTTAACCCGCCCTGGCAGCAACAGTGAATATCAGCTGGTGGATGAGCGTCTGGTCGCGCTGATGCCAGCAAACCTGAATTTTGCTCAGGCGGCTGCGTTGCCATTAACGGCGATTACCGCATGGGAGCTGCTGTTCGACCGGCTGGAAATACAGCAAGCCAGTTTAAAGCACCCACACCCGGTACTGTTGATTACCGGTGCCGCCGGCGGGGTAGGTTCAATACTGGTGCAGCTGGCCCGGCAGTTAACGACCGCCACCATTATAGGTACTGCATCGCGGCCTGAGACCAAACAGTGGGTGAGCGAGCTGGGGGCGCACTATGTGCTGGATCACAGTCAGCCGCTGTTACCCCAGTTAAAAGCGTTGGATCTCAGCTGTGTCAGCCATGTCGCCAGCTTAACCCACACCGAGCAACATTATGCTGAACTGGTGCAGTTGTTGGCGCCGCAGGGAAAACTGGCACTGATTGACGATCCGGCCGGTGGCATCGACATTATGCCGCTGAAACAAAAGAGTATTTCGCTGCATTGGGAATTTATGTTTACCCGCGCCATGTTCAGCACGCCGGATATGATAGTGCAGCATCAGCTGTTAACTGACTTAAGCCGGCTAATTCAGCAAGGCCAGGTGAAAACTACGCTGAAACAGACACCGGGTAAGATAAACGCGGCAAATTTACGTCAGGCGCATCAACTGTTAGAAAGTGGCAAAGCTATCGGTAAGCTGGTACTGGAAGGCTGGTAAGCTGTAGGGTAAGCGAAAAGCCGGGGCTGATAACCCCGGCTTTTTTTCAGGCAATTTGCTGATCGTCATTCATACCGCTGTACCAGGCTTTAAACAGCACTTTTTCCAGCGCCTGGCGCAAGGCTTCGTTAATGGGTAAATGCTGTTTACCCAGTTCATAATCCAGCTCGTTCACCAGCTCTTTGGCTTTGAGCATCATCGGCGGCGGATCGGACTCCAGCGCAATCAGGCTGTCCTGATAAGCAGCCGGTTTGTCGGCTTTAATCACCTTGCACAAAGATAAGGCGGTTTTACCCTGTTTGTCGCGATAGCCAGCCGCGCCAAATAAACGGCAAATGCTTGGCCGCTGCTGATACACACTGCACTGGCCCTGTTTGCCGTCAAACGACAGCTTCTGGTAAAAAAAACAGCCCGCAGGCTCTGTTAACTCTTCGAGTTGTGTCAGTGTTTGTTCTGCTTTACCTTGATCAAACAAGTGTAATGCCAGCGGTAACATTTCCAGCACCGTCGCTTCTATCGTCGGTTGCAAACAGCACTCACCACAACCAGAGCGGCAACCAAGGCCACGCTGTTGTTGATAGGCTGAAAATGTTTCCGCTATTTCGCCATACACAGCCTCAACACGACGCGATAATTCACGCAGCCGCTGCATAAAGACTCCGAACGAAATAACTAAAAATTTAGGGTTGCCTGTTAAGGAGCGACGAAATGTCGCACCGGCATTGTACAAAGTTGCTTAAGATCTCAGCAATAGGGCGGGTTAAATATATTTTAGCTTAGTAAACTGTTTAAGGGCTGCGGCCGGCTGATGGCATAACCTTGTACATAGTCGATACCGAGCAGTTTTAACCCCTGTTCAATCTCGGCGGTTTCGACATACTCGGCTATCGTCAGCATATTCATCGCCCGCGCCACCTCGTGGATCGATTTTACAATGGCTTTATCGTAAGGATCGTCCAGTAAGTCACGCACAAAGTGGCCGTCAATTTTAACAAAGTCGGCCGGGAAGTGTTTCAGATAACCATAAGATGAAAAGCCGCTGCCGAAGTCGTCTAAGGCTATTTTGCAGCCCTGGGCACGGAAATGCTCAATAAAGGCCAGGGTGTTTTGCAAATTCACAATGGCGACACTTTCGGTAATTTCAAAGCAAATGCGCGCAAAAGGCACTTGATACTGCACGAATAGCTGCTGGACATCATCTTTAAACGTAGGGTCGAGCAACGAGCTGCCAGACAAATTAATGCTGCATAATTCCAGTTGCTGCAAATGTTGTGGATACTGCTGCAGCCAGCGGAAATAGTGCTTAATTACCCAGCGGTCTATTTGTGGCATCAGGCCATAGCGTTCGGCAGAGCTTAAAAAACTGGCGGGTGTAATTAGTTGGCTGCTCTGTGCCTGCAAGCGCAACAGCAGCTCGTAGCAATAACCGCTATCGCTATTGTTTAGTGCTTTAATGGACTGTTGCAACAGCACAAATTTATCGTCCTGCACCGCCTGGCGTAGCTGACCTACCCAGTGCAGCTCGGCCTGATGGCGCTGGGTATCTTCATCGTGTTCATCAAACAGCTGGATGCGGTTACGGCCTTTCTCTTTGGCAATGGCGCAGGCGGCATCAGCTTTTTTCAGTACGCCATCGGCGCTGCTGTCGTCACGGCGGATTTCGGCAATACCAATACTGATACTGATGGTATGCACACTGTCCTGCCAAATAAAGCGGAACTCGCGCATCGCATCAAGCAGGCGGTAGGCCAACGAGAACGCCTCATTAGCGTTTTTGCCTGCCAGCAAAATGCCAAACTCGTCGCTATCGAGCCGGGCTAGCGGGCCGTTGTGATGGGCGGTGCGTTTTAGCAGCTCGGCCAGTTGTTTTAGCAAGGCGTCACCGGCACTGTGGCTGCAGCCGTTGTTAATCAGTTTAAACTGGTCTACATCAATATAGAGCACACAGCCTTTGTCATCACCGCTTTGCTCGCACAGCGTCTGTAACTGTTTTTCAAAATAGTAACGGTTATACAGCGCCGTTAACGCATCATGATTCGCCAGATAGGCCAGCTGCTGATGGGCGAGCTTTTGCTCGGTAATATCAATCACAGAGCCGTGTACAAAGGCGGGCCTTTGGTTATCTGACGCTGCCAGCCGCACCGACATTAACGCCCAGAACGGGCTGTTATCGCCGCGCAGGCCACGTATTTCAAAGCTTTTACTGCTGCCTAGCTCCAACTGCTTTAACATATATTGCCGTTCTGCTGGGTCGGCATAAAAGCGGGCCATACCGGTACCGGCGATAGCCTGTTTAAGCTGGTCCAGACTGGCGTAGCCGAGGATGTTTAACAGCGCCTGATTGGCATTGATCAAACGGCCGTCCAGGGTGGTGGTAAACATGCCTTCAACTGCGTTGTGGAAGATCTCTTTGTACTGCTGCTCTGATGCTGCCGGGCGGTTGCTGTCCAGTACCGGCTGAAACTTGTATAACGTAAAGCTGGTTAACGCCAGACTTAACAGCACCAGCGAGAACAAAATATAAGCCCAATTGATGCCACCGTGCAGATAGCCGGCCTGATTTAACGTCAGTAGCAGCGCGCTTATCAGGGTAAGTACACAGGCCCAAATAAAGCTTTTCGCCTGCGCGGCACCTGTCAGGCTTACCCGCAATGCCAGCAACAGGTTACTGCCCAGCACCCAGCTGATGGCAATAAACAACAGCTGCAACCTGAACTGGCCACTGGCAAACAACGGGCTAAATAGCAGCAACAAGGCGCTAAAACTGCTGATCTGGCTGCAGCGGTACCACCAGCTGCCCGTCAGATTTGTCAGGCCAAAACGCATAAATAAGTTCAGGCACAGTAAGCAGGCGCCAACAGCAATATACAAAATAGATTGGTTAATTTCGGGGTAATCCGGCCACAGCAGCGCAAACGCCATGCCGTTTAAAATGGCCACTACCAGGGCAAAGCTGGCGAAAAAGCCACAATAATACAGGTAATGCACTTGCTGCTGGCGGGCGAACAACATCAGGTTATACAGCGCCAGTAAGATTAAAATACCTTGCAACACACCATCGAGTAGGGCCTGTTGCTGCTTGGCCGCCATAAAGTGTTCGTGTTGCCATAGCAGTACTTCGGAAGGCACAACCGCAGCGTCCTGCACCTTAATAAAAATGTCTGTTTCGCTGGCCGGTTTCAGGCTTAACGGTACGGCAAAACTGCGATAGGGCAGCGCCCGTTCGCTGTACGGATAGGCATTGCCACTGCGGCTAAGTAGCCGAACATCCTGATTTTGCCGGTCTACCTGATAAATCTCAATTTTATCGGCCAGTGGAAAGTCATACTCGAGGATACTTCTTAGCGTGCGGCTGCTGCTATTGCTCAGGCGGGCGAATAACCACACGGCCTGATGCTCCTGAAACAGCACTTTTTGCTGTTTGCTGAGTAAGCGGAAACTGTGGTGGTAAGCCGGGTCTGCCAGCAGTTCGTCTAGCGTCAGAGTGGCGGGGGTGGTTAGGTAGTAAAGTTGCTGTAATTGCTGCCGCGCGCTTTGCGGCTCAGCAATGCTGTTGCTTTGCGCATGAAACGCCTGTAGCGTCAGGCTGTATAACCAGCAGCATAACAACAGCGGATAAACGGCAAACTTCACTCCAGACACTCCTTGTTGCGCGTAGCCATGTTAATAAAATTGGTGCTAAACAGTAACATACCGCAGCTTAACGTGTCAGCAGAAAAACCTGGCTGGCCGACAATACGCTAAGCATCGTGGGGCTTTTTTCTCTGCCGCGCATGGTGTACTTTAGTTTTAACGTAATAAAACAATAAAAAGGTGCCCTGATGAAACAGATGCTATTGATCACCGTTATGTTGTTAGGCTCTGCTGGCGTTGCCGCTGCCGATGTTAACGCCGGCAAAGCCAAAGCGGCGGTATGCGCTGCCTGCCATGGCGCTAATGGTATTTCCGTGATCCCTGATTACCCCAATCTGGCTGGGCAGAAAGTACGCTACCTGGAAGCGTCGATTAAGGCTTATCGTGACGGCGAGCGCAAAAACGCCATTATGTCACCGATGGCCTCGGGCTTAAGCGATGCGGATATTGCTAATATTGCCGCGTTTTATGCCAGTTTACCCGCCGGTGGCTGATGAGGCTTCTTCCGCCAGATAATCGGCTATCTCATCCAAAAAGTCGGCGCCATAGCGCGCCAGCTTGGTTTGGCCGACACCCGACACCGCCAGAAAGCTGGTTTTGTCGGTAGGCAGCTGCTGACACATATCAATCAGGCTGGCATCACTAAACACGACAAAAGGCGGCACATCGTCGCGCTCGGCAATACGTTTACGCAGCGCTTTTAAGCGGCCAAACAACAGCCGGTCGTATTTTTGCACCGCGCGTCGCTCGGGTTCGCGCTTTACGCTGTGTAAGCGGGGTACGGCTAGCATCAGCTCGGTTTCACCGCGCAATACCGGCCGTGCTGCCGGTTGCAGCTTTAACACTGAGTGGGCGGTAATATCCTGTTGCAGTAAACCAAAGTGAATTAATTGACGCAAAATGCTTAGCCAGTAGTCGTGGCTTAAGTCTTTGCCCAGGCCCCAGGTTGACAGCTTATCATGGCCAAGTTCAGAGATTTTCTGGCTGTGGCCGCCACGTAGTACTTCAATCACATGGTGCATACCAAAGGTCTGGCCCACGCGATACACGCAAGACAGCGCCTTTTGCGCCAGCTCGGTGGCATTAAACTGCTGCGGCGGCTGCAGGCAAATATCGCAGTTGCCGCAGCGGGTTTGCCGCGCCTCACCAAAATAATTCAGCAGTACCTGACGCCGACAGGTTTGCGCTTCGGCAAAAGCCGCCATGGCCAAAAAGCGTTGCCAGGTAACTTCGGCCCGTTGCTGGTTCTCTTCACTGTCGAGCCAGCGCTTCATCCGGCCTATATCGGCCGGGTCAAACAGCAGCATGGCTTCAGCGGCCACGCCATCGCGTCCGGCGCGGCCGGTTTCCTGGTAATACGCCTCGATGGTGCGGGGTAGCTCAAAGTGCACCACAAAACGGATATTGGATTTATTCACCCCCATGCCAAAAGCCACGGTGGCAACAATTAACTGGTAATCATCGCGTTTAAAGGCATCCTGCACCTGATTACGCTCGTCGCTGCTAAGGCCGGCATGGTAAGCCGCCGCGTTAAAGCCGCGCTGTTTTAGCTGCTCGGTCAGCTCGTCTACTTTGCGCCGCGAGCTGCAATATACTATGCCACTGGCACCGTCCTGCTGTTGCAGGTAGCTTATCAGCTGCTCGGTGGGACGGAATTTTTCCTGCACCGTGTAGCGGATATTCGGCCGATCAAAGCTGCCTAAGTGCACATAGGGTTGCTGCAGGTTAAGTTGCTGCAAAATATCCTGTCGGGTAGCGCCATCGGCGGTGGCGGTCAGTGCCATTACCGGCACGCCGGCAAAGCGCTGTTTTAACAGCGCCAGTGCCATATAATCGGGCCTAAAGTCATGACCCCATTGTGAGATACAATGCGCTTCGTCTATGGCAAATAAGCTGACGCCCACGTCCTGCAACCGGTCTAAAAACTGCGGCTGTAACAGCCGCTCTGGCGCGACATAGAGCAGTTTTAAACTGCCCTGACGTAAGCGGGCAAACACCTGCAGTACCTGCTCGCGGCTTAGGCTACTGTTAACAAACTCAGCAGCGATGCCGTTGGCTTTTAGCGCATCGACCTGATCTTTCATCAGTGACATCAACGGCGAGACCACTATGGTCACCTGTGGCAGCAGCAACGCCGGCAGCTGATAACATAAAGACTTACCGCCGCCGGTCGGCATCAGCACAAAGCTGTCCTGGCCGGCCAAAGCGGCCTCAATCACCGCTTGCTGGCCACTGCGAAAGTCGCTGTAACCAAAATGCTGTTTCAATAAGGGCAATAAATCGGCGTGCACGTTAAACCAACAGTTACTTACAATCAGCCGCCATTCTAAAGCCTTAATGGCATAGCCGAAACAGTTAATTGGCCTGTTGATACAAGGCGCCGGGCCGGTTAGCCGGTTTTTGCCGATAAAGTCACTGCGCTAAGTGCCTGTCGCCACGTATAATAGCCGCTCTTTTGCCGGAGTACCTTATGCCATTAAGCCGTGAACAAAAACTGGGTGGGCTCTTTGCCGCCAGTGCCTACAGCCTGTGGGGGCTGGCACCGTTGTACTTTAAGCAAATTGACTTTATTCCCGCCAGTGAGATCCTCATTCACCGTATTGTCTGGTCTTTTGTGTTACTGCTGCTGGTGCTATTGGCCTTAAAACAAGGCGCTAAGGTGATGGCCGTGCTGCGCCAGCCGAAGATGCTGGGCTGGTTATTGTTGTCGGCGGTGCTGTTAGGCGGCAACTGGGGGCTGTTTATCTGGGCGGTAAATAACCAGCATATGCTGGATGCCAGTTTAGGTTACTACATCAACCCGCTGCTTAATGTGCTGCTGGGTATGGCGTTTTTGGGTGAGCGGCTGCGCCGCCTGCAATGGACAGCGGTCATCCTGGCCACCAGCGGCGTGCTCATTCAGCTTATCACCTTCGGCTCGCTGCCCTGGATAGCACTGACGCTGGCCGGCTCTTTTGCCATTTATGGCCTGATGCGCAAAAAGCTTAACGTTGACGCGATTAGCGGTTTGTTTATTGAGTCTTTGCTGTTGTTGCCGCTGGCGCTATGGTACTGGCACAGTTATGCCGACAGTAGTGCAGTGAACCTGCTGCATAACAGTGCCACCCTTAACAGCTATTTAATTGCCGCAGGTTTGGTGACGACTGTGCCGCTGCTGTGCTTTATTGCCGGTGCCCGCCGGTTACAGCTGTCGACCATGGGCTTTTTTCAATATATTGGCCCAAGCTGTATGTTTGTGTTCGGCGTCTGGCTGTACCATGAACCGTTTGCCGCTGAGCGGCTGGTGACTTTCGGTCTTATTTGGCTGGCGCTGTTGCTGTATACCGCCGATGCCTGGCGACACAACCGCCAGCAAAGGCTGCAACATCACGACAAAATAGCGTAAGCTGGTACGCAGCTAACAGCAGGAGAAAAGAGATGGCAGGCAGCCTGGACCTGATTGCAGTATTGTGGTTTTTCGGTTTGTGGATTGGCTATACGCTGTTTGCCAAACGCCGGGCGAAAGTAGTCAGTTGTTTATCGTTTGAGCTCAGACGTAAGCGCAACGACTGGATGCAAAAAATGCTGCTGCGCGACAACAAAATGGCCGATGTCGGGCTTATTTCTACCTTAGAGCGCAATGTCACCTTCTTTGCTTCCAGCACCTTGCTTATCCTGGCGGGTTTGCTAACAGCGATGGCCTCGGCGGAAAAACTCAGCCTGATGCTATCTAACCTGGTGCCCTGGGCCAATTACACTGAGGGCGCAGTACAGTTAAAACTGTTGCTGCTGGTGTTTATCTTCGTGTTTGCCTTTTTTCAGTTTACCTGGTCGCTGCGTCAGTATGGCTTTTGCGGCGTATTAATTGGCGCCGCACCCGATGGCCGCGGCATGAGCAGTGACGAGCAGCTGCTGTACGCCAATCGCGCCTCTAAAGTGATTGATCAGGCCGGCCACTCGTTTAACTATGGCCTGCGCGCCATTTACTTTTCGTTGTCGGCACTGACCTGGTTTATCGATCCGCTACTGTTTATGGTGGCGTCGGTAGTGGTGATGCTGGTAATGAAGCAGCGCGAGTTTCACTCTAAGGTGCTAAAGGCGCTGCAGGAATGCTGAGTCGCATAGAGATATTAAGCCGCTTAGACCGATACTAAGCGGCGATTGAGGTTAATTCTGGCGGATTTCAAACGCCTGCACGACGCGGGCGACGCCTTCGACGTGGCGGGCAATATCAACGGCTTTTTGTGCTTCCTGCGCACTGACAATACCCATTAAAAACACTTCAGCGTTCTCGGTAACCACTTTAATGTTCAGGCCGCTGACTTGCTCGTCGGCTAACAGCTGGCTTTTTACTTTGGTAGAGATCCAACCATCGCGGGTACGGGTGGTCATGCCGGTGTTATTACCCAGCCTGATTTGGTTTTGCACATCACGCACACCATCTATGCCGCGCACCAGTTGCTGCGCCTGCTGGCGAACTTGCTCAGTGCGGGTTTGGCCGGTTAATAGCACCACGCCATTGTAGCTGGTGATATTAATGTTGCTGCCCTCAGCGGTTAATGGGTTGTCGGCCAGCGCGCGCTGTGCTTTTAGCACCACGTTTTTATCGTCTATCTGGGCACCCAGGGTGCGCCTGTCGTTGGCAGAGGTGACCGCGGTTGCGCCACCGGCGACCACGGCTGCCGCACAGCCTTGTAGCAAGGCCAGCATGACACAAACACCGATAAGCTTTAACGTATTCATAAATCTCCTTGTTGTGGAAACAACGTCATACCAATCAGTTCGCACAAAGTGTGCAGTAAAAAGGTGTAGCATTCAAAAATGCGTGCCCGCCGGTGTGCCGGCACTTTTAGTTCAACGTCTTGCTGGTTCAGTAAGCCCGACAGCTCACCGCTGCCATCTACGGTTAGCGCAATAATTTTCATATCGTTAGTCAGTGCTGCTTCGACTGCTTTTATCAGGCTGGGTTCACTGCCACTGCTCGATACCACCAGCAGCACGTCCTGGCTTTGGCCCAGCGCTTTAATTTGCCGTGCCAGATAGTCCTGCTGATGGTTATGCTGCAGGCTGTTGTTCTGGTTACACAGTGCCAGCGCCGGCAGGCAGGGCCGTTCGGTTTCAAACTGGTCTAACAGCAGCTGACAAAAATGGCTGGCCAGCGCGCTGGTAGCCCCTTCGCCAACACAGATCACTTTGCCGCCGCTAACCAGGTTATTCACAATGACAAAGGCGGCGTTTTCCAACGGGCCAGACAGGCTTTCACCCGCGGCTATCATGGTTTGAATATTTTCACTAAAAAGCTGACGAATATGCTCTTGCATCAGGCTGTCCTGCGTAAGCGGGTTAGTATGGTCAGTTTACTGGCCAATGGCATTTTTAACCCAATGATATTGAAACGGCGGCTGCCCTTCTATTGCCAGCACATCCAGCCGGCACGGCTGATCTGACAACCGGTGTTGCTGCAGGTACCAGCGGCTGGCCCGCAGCAGCTTTTGTTGTTTGCTGTAAGTTACTGCCGCCATGGCCCCACCAAAGGCGGCACTGGCGCGGTATTTTACCTCGACAAACACCAGGGTGTCGCCATCGCGCATAATAAGGTCTATTTCACCGGCTTTACACTGAAAGTTGCTGCTAATTAATCGCAGGCCCTGCTGTTGCAAGTAGGCCGCGGCCAGCTGCTCATAGTGTTGGCCTAAGTTATTCATTCGCTTAGGGTTCCTGCAGCGGAACTAAGCGGTTGTTGCGATAAGCTGCCCAGCTGAGCTGCCGTACCAGGCTGCCGCTGGCATCCAGTTGCAGCCGGCCGGTCAGGCCATAAAACACGGTAGCCGGCAGTTGTTGCTGCTGGCGCAGGCTGCCAACCAGGTTGTACGCATCTACGCCCATGGCGAATAAACGCTGCAGGGTTTCATCCTGCTCGGCAAACAGCTGCTGATATTGCTCGCGCAGCGCACGGCTGTTTTGCTCGGCCAGCATCCACGGCATTTCGGTAAAGGTTAACCCATTTAAGTCACGTAAATCAGTACTGTCCAGGCTGGTACTGTGGCTGCGCGAGCTGGCATACAGTGGCAAACGCGGTGCTGTCTGGCTTACTGATACATCGACGAAAGGTTTAAACAAACGGGTTTGCACCGGATCGGCAAGCAGATAAATGGCGTCTATATCCAGCCGGCTATGTGGGTCGGCTTCCAGTTTCTCCGGGATCAGGTTATTTAGCTGTTTTATCCGTTCGCGGCTTCTATCGGTCTCCAGCAACTGGCTGATTAATTGCTCAAGCTCGGCTTTATTGCCAAACTGATGCAGCTCAGGCGCATCATGCCCCAGGGCCTGCCAGTGCGCGGCAAAACGCTGCTGCATACGCAGTGCGATATTGCTGTTGCTGCTGATCACCACCGGGCGCTGATAATTTTTTTGTGCAAATAGCTGCGCCATTTGCGTGGCTTCATCTTCCATGCTGAGGGCAAAATAAAATTGTTCCGCCTTGGCTGGTACGGCAGGCTCTTTACTGTTTAAAAACAGCGTGGGCCAGCGCCAGTTGCTGTCCTGGCTTAGCCGGTCTACCTGAGGCTTTAGCAAAGGCCCGATGACAAAGTCGGCGCCAGAGAGGCGCACCTGTTCGGCTAGCACGTCGTTAGGCTGTTGACTGTCGATAAACACCAGCCCGGCAGCTTGCTGGGCGCTGGCCGCGGCTAAAATGCCATACTGAATGGCCTGCGCATGCTGGCGAAACTGCCCGCTCAGCGGCAGCAGCACGGCAATCCGCTGTGGCTGATAGGGTGTCAGGTTAAGTAACTGGCTAAGGGCTGCCGGCAGTGTCAGCCGGCTACTGAGCTGCACATAACGGCGTTGCCAGTCGGCAAAGGCCTGCTGTAAGGCGTCGGGCTTGCCGATATAACGGCGGCTAAGCTGCGCCAGCTCTAACCAGCCCAATGTGGCCTGGCTTGCACCGGTGCGTAGGCTCTCGAGCTGGCTGTCAGTCAGTGCCGACAGGCTTTGCCACAGTAAATCCGGGTATTGCGGATAGCGCTTTGCGCCCATATCCAGCGCGTCCAGTTGCAGTAGGTAGCGGCTGGCGGGCAGGTAACGCTGCTGGGCTAACTGGTAACCGCCGGCCAGCCAGACAAATTCGGCCTGGTCGGCCTGCGGCAGCGCCTGCACGCTGACGTTATCCAGCAGTGTGCTGATACTGTGCTGCTGTTGGGTCGACAGATAAGCTTTTAACAACACTAAGGTGTTCTGTTGCACTATTGATGGGTAGCGGCTGCTTTTCAGGTTTTCGCTAATGGCCAGCGCCAGCAGATAATCCTGCTCCTGCAATGCCTGTCGTGCGGCTTTTAACAGCTGATAATGCTTGGCTTCCTGCTGATAATTAGCCGCAGCTTGAAACAGTTGTCGCGCTGTTTGTTGGCTGTCGTCAACTTTGCTTAGCGGCTTATCAGGCGCAGACACCGGAGTACGGGTGGTAGATGCCGGCTGCTGAGCACAGCTGGCAAGCAGTGCCGCGGTGGCAAGAAATAACAGGGGCTTTAATTTGCTGGAAGTCACAATGCGCAGTACCATAGCCGAAAATATGGCTGTTATCTTACTGAGACTGCCACCTAAGCTCAAATAAATAGCGTGTGTAAATCACAGAATGGCAAAACAGAACGGTTTTTTATATGTAGTCGCTACCCCGATTGGCAATTTAGACGATATTAGCCAGCGGGCTATTACGACATTACAACAGGTCGACTGGATAGCGGCAGAAGACACCCGCCATACAGGCCGGCTGTTGGCGCATTTGGGTATTAGCGCCAAAACCATAGCGCTGCATGATCACAACGAAAAGCAGCGCGCGGTCAGCATTATTCAAAAATGCCTGGCCGGCGAGCATGTAGCGCTGGTATCAGACGCCGGCACGCCGCTGATCAGTGACCCGGGCTACAGCTTAGTGCGCCAGTGCCGTGATGCCGGCGTGCGGGTAATTCCTATTCCGGGGCCATGCGCACTGATTACGGCGTTGTGTGCGGCTGGCCTGCCGACCGATAAATTTCATTTTATTGGCTTTTTACTGCCGAAAAGCCAGCAACGGCAAAACCAGCTGGCGGAAGTGCCGGCCGGCGTTGGCACTATTATTTGCTATGACACCGCCAGACGGATTAAAGACACGCTAGAGGATGTGGTTGCGGTGTTTGGGCCGGAGCGCGAATTAGTGCTGGCCAAAGAGCTGACGAAAACCTTTGAGCATCTGGAATATGGCACGGCGGCGCAGATAGCCGCCTGGCTAGAGGCTGATCCACAGCGCTGCCAGGGTGAAATGGTGCTAATGATAGCCCCCACACCCAAAGCAGAAAGCGACATCAGCGAGGCGCAGCTTAGCACGCTGAAATTGTTACTTGCTGAGCTGCCGCTGAAGAAAGCTGCCGCTATCACGGCGCAAATTCATGGCGGCAAAAAAAACGCCCTATATAAAGTGGCACTGCAATTAACTGGTGAAACAGAGTAAAACCGGTATAATTGCCAGCGTGAGTTGGCCAAGACAATCGCTGCCTGCGCAAGCAGGGGGAGGAAAGTCCGGGCTCCACAGGGCAGGGTGCCAGGTAACGCCTGGGGGGCGCGAGCCTACGACCAGTGCAACAGAGAGCAAACCGCCGATGGCCCACGCAAGTGGGATCAGGTAAGGGTGAAAGGGTGCGGTAAGAGCGCACCGCGCGGCTGGTAACAGTTCGTGGCACGGTAAACTCCACCCGGAGCAAGATCAAATAGGCCCCCTTTGGCGCGGCCCGCGTTGGGGGCGGGTAGATTGCTTGAGGCTTAAGGCGACTTAAGTCCTAGAGGAATGATTGTCACTCTGGCAACAGAGCACAGAACCCGGCTTAATGGCTGGCTCACAACAAACACCAAAAAACCGCAGCTGTAACAAGCTGTGGTTTTTGTTTTTGCTCTGTTTTTTTGCTCTGTGCTGCGTCACAAGGAAATGGTGCAGCACGACGGCGCAGAAAAAAGCCCGCACGAGGCGGGCAGGAAATCACCAGGAACAGGTGGTTAAAAATCTATCCCAACCGACAACTGGATGCGACGTGGCAAATAGAAGCTGCGCGGCAGACCATAATCAGCCTGATAATCATAAGGGTTAACATTGTAGCCGGTCTGACGATCAAACAGGTTGAATACATCAATCCGGAATTTGGCGTTTAACGTCTCGGTTAGCGCGAAGTTCTGCGTATAGTTCAAATCCAGCTGCCAATGGCTTGCCGTACGCCGGCTACCGGCTTTCTCCGCGTAGGCACTGGCGGCATAGTAAGCGCTGGTTGGCGCATGACCGTAGTATTCAGCTGACCAGGTTTCCCACGCCTGGCCTGACTGAAACAGGAAGTAAGCGCCGACATTGGCATCCCAGTCTAAGGTGTAGTAACCAAACACTTTGAGTAAATGCGGTTTATCCGCACTTAGGGTGCCGTCTTTGTTATCCCAGGAGAATTTACCCGGTTCGTCGTTATAAAATGACGAACCGATAAAGGTGTTAGCGTCGTTAATAGTAGTGGTGTTGTCCTGGTCAAAATTGCCGGTATATCGGCTCCAGACATAGGACGCGTTGATATAGGTGCGATCGCCTATCCATTCTGCTTCAATACTGGCTTCCCAATATTTAGTGTAACCGCCATCTACCTCTGCAATAACATAGCTGGAACCACCAATCTCTGCCCGATAATCTGCCAGTTCAGGGATGTATAAGCCTTTTTCAGCGATATGTGCCGGTACGCTGCCATTACCATAGGTGCCGCTTAAGCGGGCTGCGTTGGGCACATCTTCCCAGAAATTTTCGCCTTTACGATGACGGATGTGGCCGCGTAAAAACAACTGATTGGTCAGGCTCTTGGTGGTGCCTACAGTAAACTCATCGATGCGGCGCGGTTTGAAACCGTCGGCAAAAAATTTACCTGAGGAGGAACCGCGATAGCCTTCCTGTATAAAGTTACCTGCCTGGTCAAAGTAAATGTCGGTAATACGCCCAAGCGTAGAACGATCCCAGGATGCGGCCCGTGCCAGTGAGTTAGCCTCTGGATGGTAGACAGCGAAATTACCAAACAGCGTATTTTCGCCATCGTAACGCCAGGTCACGCCGAGTCTGGGCTGGATCATGTCTTTCCAGTCTATGCTATACATCTGATACTTATTACCCGGCGCTAATTCAAAGCCTGAAAGGTTGCTGCTATTGGGTTTAAGACCCTGCCCGTACAGTACATCTTTACTGATTAACACCCCCAGATTGTATTCGAAGTCGCCAGCGGTAATGGTGTCATTAACTTCGATATTGTAATTCTTTATAGAAGATTCCAGCGTATTCAGGTTACCCCCAAGGCTGGGATCAGCGCCGACAATTGTGGCCTGGAAAAAGGCATCCGGTACTGTGCTACTTAAGCCACCTAAATAGCTGATGCTGCCCCAGCCATTCGATACCCGCTGTAACTCTTCTGTTAGCTCGGCATATTTAAAGCCAATATGCAGATTATGAAACACATCGCCGAATTCAAATTCTTTGTCCAAAGCAATTTCAAAGCTGGTGCGGCTGAAGTTGGTGTTATCAAATTGGTTGTAAGCGCCGACTCTGCCACCGCCAGCCCGGTTGCCTGCATCGTTCACATAACCATATTGGTTAATCAGTTGCTGTGCTACCGCATTAAATGCCGCATTCTCTGGTGTATCGTCACGCAGTATGGGTACTGAGAAGCGGCCCATTTGCGCCAGATTACCAAGATCCAGACTGTCGCCTATCACAGGGGTAAAACCCAGCACAGTGTCAGGTTGCGAGGTTGTATCCAGTTTAAAGGTATTGAAGTTAAACGATAACGTCGTGCTGTTGTCGACGAGCCAGGAGCCGTCCAGGGTAAAAATGTCTTGTTTGGCCGTCTCACCAACTGAGCCCTCATCAGAGTCCAGCGCTCCGATTGACTCGCCGCTGACTTTGCGATCGGAGCTGCGCTGGCTGATATTCAGCAGTATATCGTCGGTGGCAGCCCAGGTGAGCTTGCCAAAGTATTCGTCACGCACGCTTTTATAACTTTTGACTTCGCCATACGCCGTTTCTTTGTTCACCCGGTCGGCTTCTGGCCGGTAATAAGAACCATAAAAATACAAGGCATCTTTAATCAGCGGGCCACCGATACCTGCCGTTATCCAGCTTTGGTCTAAGTCTCCATAGGCGCTGTCGCCTTTGACATCAGCGATCAGACTTTTGTCCTGCACTTTATATTCAACATTACCTTTAAATTCGTTTGTGCCTGATTTTGAAACTGTGTCGATGGCAAAGCCGCCAGAGCGATTGAAACCTACAGCTTTAGCGCCACCTCTGTCCATTGAAACATGTTGTACATCATGGGTTGAGGGCTCGGACGCCAGGTTACCAAATAACGGCAGAGAGACATCCACGCCATCAAAGCCATATTTATTATCGACGCCTGAGCCGCCAGCTGCCGGCCCTAAGGTCGCATTCTCAGAATATTGCACACCGGGGATTAACTTGAGCAGGTCACGATAGTTTTGGCCAATCGGCAGGCTCTCAATCGCTGTTGCCCCCAAAGAGTTGGTTAAACTGGAATTACCCTCACGCACTATAGTGCTGCCGACAATCTGAATAACTTCCACTTGTCGGCTAGCCGCTAACGCTATGCTGACATTGGCAGTTTGTTCAAGTAAGACATCAACTTCTACTTTCTGGCTACTACCATCAGCAGCGGTAAACGTTAGCTCATAACGTCCGGGGATCAGCAAAGGTAAACTATAGCTACCATCTTCTTTCGTAGTAACAGAGCGGGGCCTGGGTAACACATTACTGGTGGCGGTAACAGTGACGCCCGCAGCTGCCGAGCCAGTTTGCTCTGTTGTCACTTTACCGCGAATACCACCAGCTTGCTGCGCTGCCACTGGTGCACTGAGTAAAACACCTGCCAGCACTAAAGCGGAGATTTTAGCAGGTGAATATAACGATTTTTGTATCGCATCGACCAGCTGTCGTTTAAGTGGATATTGCTGCGTTGCGTTCATTATTCTCTCTCCTGGAGTTGCGTTGTTCTGTTTTTATAGTGCTATCCGTTACCCGGGTCTGAGTGCCCGTTTTTACTGCCCGTGCAAAACGTTCAATTTCTGCACAAAATTAACATAGCAATATTTCTTTCCTTTTGAAAATAAATTATGCTGATTTTTGTAAAATGTTGGAATATTTCATTCCTTGACGCTATCGTTGCTAATAAATAAAGGCTGATAAACCTGTGAGAAATAGCGTGCAGATAAGGGCTTACAACAGCGCGGGCTGGTTTAGCACAGCATTACTGTTATTAAGCAGTGGTTGGCTAATACCTGCCATGGCGTCCACTGAGAATAGCCATACTATTGGTTTTAAAACGGACGTGCCATTTACACAACCAGAGCAGTTGCAGCTGCAGTTTTGGCAGCAAAAGCTAAGCCAGGGCGACAGGCTGTTACTCACACCAGCACAAATTGCCGAACGTAACCGGCAAACCTTTACGCAGCAACAGGAAATGCAGCCGTTAATAGCACTGCCTGAGCAGTATGCTGCCGCCGAGCTGATGGCGATTATTGATACTGTCAGTAAAATCCCGTCCAGCCCACGCTTTTACACTAACGGCACCGCGCTTAGTGCAGCAGATTGGCAGCGTTATCAGGCGCTGCTGGGTAAAGAGCAGGTAAAAGACACCAACCCGGTCGCTTTTGCGCTGGTGGTAAAACGCACCGCGCTGCGGGCTTTTCCGACACTGGACAGGGTCGTCAATGAGCAGGGCAATACTGACCTGGACCGTTTTGCTGAAACCGCACTCTTTGTTGCCGAGCCGGTGGCGGTGCTGCATCAAAGCCGCGATAACAGCTGGCTTTTAGTACAAAGCTTTAATTATACCGGCTGGGTGCAGGCGGCTGATGTGGCCATCGGCAGCCGCGAGCAGGTGCTGGCCTATGCTGAGCAAACGCCGTTTTTAGTCATTACCGCCGCTAAAACCCACACCGCTTACACGCCTGCGCAGCCAGCCTTATCAGAACTCCAATTGGACATGGGCGTTCGACTGCCGCTAATCAGCGCTGCCGATACCGGTTTTAATGTACACGGGCAAAACCCGCTGGCCAGCTATATAGTGCAATTACCACAGCGACTTAATGATGGCCGGTTGCAGCTTATGCCGGCGCTGCTGCCGCTGAGTAGCGATGTCAGTATCGGCTACTTGCCTTTTACCGAGCACAATCTGTTACGTCAGGCTTTTAAGTTTTTAGGCGAGCGTTACGGCTGGGGCCATGATTATAACGGCCGTGACTGCACTGGTTTTATCTCCGAAGTGTTTCGCAGCTTTGGTATGCTGATGCCGCGTAACTCCGGCCAACAGGGTATGGGCAGCTATGGTACTAATCAAAGGTTTAACCGGGACAGCAGCCAGGCAGAGAAGTTACAGGCGTTAGCGCAGGCCAAAGTCGGCGATTTGTTGTATTTCCCCGGCCATGTGTCAATGTTTATCGGTACAGAGCAGCAGCCTTTTATGATCCACTCGGTGAATACGCTAATTTACCCCACCGAAGCCGGCTTGTATCAGGGCACCTTAAACGGGGTGGTGGTGACGCCATTAATGCCACTATATAACAATACCGAGCATGCTTATCTTGATGCGCTGTATGCCATTAAATCACTGCGATAACAGAGGCGACTATGAAAATAACAGATATCAGGCTGGGTATGTTACGGGTGCCTCTGAAAACGCCATTTAAAACGGCACTGCGTACCGTAAATAGCATTGAAGATATTATCGTCATGATCCACACCGACAGCGGCCACGTGGGCTATGGTGAGGCACCGGCCACCGCGGTGATCACCGGTGATATTCACGGCTCTATTATTGAGGCTATCCGCACGGTGATAAAGCCCAAGCTGATTGGCCAGGACGTTAGCGATTTAAATCACATTATCCGCCTTATTCAGGGCTGTATTATGAAAAACTACAGCGCCAAGGCCGCGGTGGAGATGGCGGTGTATGACTTATTTGCTCAGCTGTATAAAGCGCCGCTGTATAAAATTCTCGGTGGCGGCGTGCCTAAAATCACCACTGATATCACCATCAGTGTGGATTACATCGACAAAATGGTGGCCGACTCGTTAAGTGCGGTTGAGCGCGGTTTTGAAACCTTAAAAGTGAAAGTGGGCAAAGACATTGGTGTCGACATAGAGCGGGTCAAAGCCATTTATGCTGCGGTTGAAGGCAAGGCGCTGATCCGGCTGGATGCCAACCAGGGCTGGACGGCGAAAGAGGCGGTATATGCGCTGCGTAAGCTGGAAGACGCCGGCGTGCGGCTGGAATTGGTAGAGCAGCCGGTAAAAGCCTACGATCTGGAGGGTTTAAAATACATCACCGAGCGGGTACACACGCCGGTAATGGCCGATGAAAGCAGCTTCGGCCCGCGTGAAGTGATAGAGCTGATTAAAATGCGCGCGGCAGACATTATTAATATTAAGCTGATGAAAACCGGCGGTATTGCCAATGCCATTAAAATTGCCGATATCTGCTCGTTTTACGATATGCAGTGCATGATTGGCTGCATGTTAGAGGGCAGTGTCAGTGTGGCCGCAGCGGTGCACGTGGCGGTGGCAAAATCTGATGTGATCACCAAAATCGACTTGGACGGCCCTTCGCTGTGCGCCTACGATCCGGTAAAAAGCAGCGTAAAATTCAATGATGCCGATATTACCATCGAAGATGCGCCCGGTCTTGGCATCACCAGTATCGATGGCCTGGAAATGCTGGTTTAAGCTGTCAGGCCTGTTTAAGTACCTGTAGCAGCTTGGCGTTTTCTTCCAGTTGATGGTCATTGTTGTGCTGCTGGCACAGCAGCAAATACAGGATATGACACAAATGCTGCTGCGCCATTTGCACCAGGATCGGGTTTATTCGTACGTTCTCATCGCCACTTAGCGCAAACAGCGCTACATCAGCTGTCAGGCTGAGCGCATTGCTTTTATAGCTGGTCAGGCTAAGCAGTGGAATGTGTTGTTGTTTGGCGTAGCGCGCCAATTTAAGTAAGTCGGCATTTTGGCCAGATTCGGAGATCAGCAGTACGGCACTTTGCGGGCCTAAGGTGCTGGCCAGCTGCAACGACAGTGCCGGGTCGCTGTGTGCCAGCGTCAGCTTGCCCAACTGTAATAAACGAAACTGCATGTCGTGTGCCACTATGCCCGATTTGCCAAAACCCGCCACTAATACCCGGTCAGCACGTTGCAGTAAGGCGGCGGCGTCATGCAGGGCTTTTTCTTCATTAATTTCCAGAATACCGCGCAAATGGCTGTGCAGGCTAAACTGCAGCTGCTCTACCAGCTGTTGTAAATTGGTGGCGTTACCAGGCTCGTTGTTGTCACGCTGCAGGGTAGAGGCGGTAATAATGGCTTCGCTTACCGCCAGCTTTAAGTCGGGGTAGCCTTTATAGCCCAGTTTCTGGCAAAACTTTACCACGCTGGATTGGCTGGTACCGACCGCGTCGGCCAATTGTTGTGAGGAATAATCCCGTAGCAAATGGGCGTTATCCAGAATAAAATCTGCCAGCTTGCGCTCGATCACCGACATCTGATCCAGCATACCGCGGATCTTGAGTAAACATACCATACAGGGAATATCCTTATTGTGTTGCCCAAGCTCTGTGGAATTTGTTATCGGCAACCTGCTTCAGTATTGAATAATTTATTCCATGTTGGCAAGCGGCTGCAGAAAAAAGCAGCATAATTTAGGGTGCTGTATATAAAAACAGGACTATTTACTGAGTGTTTTGTATTGTCTCCACTTTTTCCCACCAAAATCATTACCTTCGCTGTAGCGCCCGATTTTACTGTGATCGCAATCGATCGATAGCTTGGTTTTTACCTTGACAATGGTCAAACCTGCACCCTAAACTGTATCGTCGTGGGGATTTGTGGGTAAAAGTGGATCATTTTGGCTTACCTGCAAACAAAATAACTAAAGTCATTGCACAGGAAGCTTATGTTTCGTGGCTCATTTACACTGACACTGGACGAGAAAGGACGGTTAGCGTTACCAGCACGCTACCGTGAATTTCTGCTGTCTGATTGTCAGGGCCACTTAATTTGCACCATTGACCTGCATGACCCCTGTTTATTGCTGTATCCGCTGGCTGAGTGGGAAGAAATAGAAGAAAAACTCAAGCGCTTGTCCAGCTTAAACCCGCAGGAACGCCGCTTACAACGCGTGCTGCTGGGTAATGCCACCGACTGCGATATGGATAAAAACGGCCGTATTTTACTGCCGGCGCCACTGCGCCAGCATGCCGGTTTGTCTAAGGGTATCCGCCTGGTCGGTCAATTAAATAAATTCGAGATCTGGGATGAAACTGCCTGGCATGAGCGTTTAGCGGCAGATATTGCGCTGGAACAGGCTCAGGCCGGCGATGTGGAACTGTCAGAACGATTACAGGACTTTGCACTGTAAATGAATACTGTGGCTCATATTTCCGTCCTGCTGCAGGAAGCACTGGATGGTCTGGCAATTAAAGCTGACGGCTGTTACCTGGACGGTACTTTTGGCCGTGGTGGCCATAGCCGGGCTATTTTAGCAAAGCTTGGCCCGCAAGGCCGGCTGTTTGCCATTGACCGCGACCCCGCCGCGATTGCCGCTGCCGCCCCACTGGCAGGCGATCCGCGTTTTCATATCACTCACAGCCCCTTTGCCGCCCTGGCAACTATTGCTGAGCAGCAGCAAATTATTGGAAAAATAGACGGCATTTTGCTGGATTTAGGCGTGTCATCACCGCAACTGGACGACGCCGACCGCGGTTTTAGCTTTATGCGCGACGGCCCGCTAGATATGCGGATGGACCCGACCAGTGGCATCAGCGCCGCTGACTGGCTGGCCAGCGCCGATGTCGAAGATATCAGCTTTGTGCTGCGCGAATACGGCGAAGAAAAATTCGCCTGGCGTATTGCGCAGGCCATTGTAGCGGCCCGCAGCGAGCAGCCGCTTACACGTACCGCCCAGTTAGCCAAGCTTATCAGCGACAGCGTGCCCAAAAGTAACAAAGAGAAAAAACACCCGGCGACGCGCAGCTTTCAGGCTATTCGCATTTACATTAACAGCGAGCTGGAGCAGGTTAATCAGGCGCTGCATGCCGCTATGCAAGTGTTAAAGCCCGGTGGCCGGCTGGTGGTGATTAGCTTTCACTCGCTGGAAGACCGGCTGGTAAAACAGTTTATGCGCCGCTATTCCAAAGGCGAGCCGCTGCCGCGCGGTATTCCGCTTACTGCCGCGCAAATGCAGCAACGCACTGAGCTGGAGCTGGTAGGCAAAGCCATTATGCCTTCAGAGCAAGAGCTGGAGCTTAACCCGCGCGCCCGCAGTGCCGTGCTGCGCATCGCACAGAAGCAGCGCCATGAATAATATCAGCCTGCACCGGTTAATATTCCGCGACTGGCGCGAGCAAAAATGGCTGGCGCTTCTGCTGCTGGCCTGCATTATTTCCGCACTGATAGTAGTGCACTTTGCCCATTTAAACCGCCAGCTGACCATAGCGCAAGATGCCTTGTATCAGCAGCGTGACCAGCTCGATATCGAGTGGCGTAACCTGATTTTAGAGCAGCGTGCGCTGTCCGAGCATAGCCGGGTAGAAGACATTGCCCGCCGTCAGCTGAATATGGTGCGCCCTGCAGCTGAGCAAGACATCGCGGTGACAGTGCCATGAGCAGCAAACGCAGTACACCTCAAGCCAAAGCCAGAACAGTGCCCTCAGTGCTGGGCTGGCGCTTTGCTTTTGTACTGCTCAGTTTAGCCTTGGTGTTTAGCGCCTTAATGGTGCGTGCCGCCTGGTTACAGGTAGTTGAGCCTGACATGCTGGTAAGCCAGGGCGATGCCCGCTCGCTGCGTGTTGAAGCCGATACCGTGTTGCGCGGCATGATTTTCGACCGTAACGGTGAAGAGCTGGCGGTGAGTGTGCCGGTGGAAGCGATTTGGGCCGACCCTAAAGTGGTGATCGAACGCCATGCTGCCGCAGATGAGCGGCGCTGGCATGCACTGGCCGATATTTTACAGCTAACGCCGGCGCAGCTGCAAAACCGCATTGGTACCAACCCACAGCGGCGCTTTGTCTATCTGCAGCGTCAGGTCAATCCGGCCGTGGTCGATTACGTGAAAAAGCTAAAAGTGCCGGGCATTTACTTTCGTCAGGAATCGCGCCGTTATTATCCGGCTGGTGAAGTCACCGCCCAGCTGCTTGGTTTTACCAACGTTGATGATGTTGGTGTAGAGGGTATTGAAAAGCGTTTTGACGAGCTTTTGACCGGCACCGCCGGACGTAAAGTGTTCCGTAAAGATGCCAAAGGCCGTGAAATTGAAGTGCTGGAGCGGGTGCAACAGCAGGCACCGGGCAGTTTGCAGCTGAGCATTGATCAGCGTATTCAGTCTATTACTTACCGCGAGCTGAAAAAGGCGGTGTTAACCCACGGCGCCACCTCAGGCTCGGCCATGGTAGTGGATGTGCATACCGGTGAGGTATTGGCGATGGTGAACAGCCCATCGTTTAACCCGAATAACCGCGGCAATACACCGGCTTATTTGTTCCGCAACCGCGCTATTACCGACACCTTTGAACCGGGCTCAACCATGAAGCCATTAGCGGTGTTAAGTGCGTTGGAGTTTGGCAGCGCTAACCTTGGCAGTAAAATTGACACTTATCCGGGTTATATCCGCGTCGGCGGCAGCTGGGTACGTGACGCCATTAACTACAATACCTTAAGCCTGACCGGCATTATCCAGAAGTCGAGCAATATCGGCGTCACCAAACTGGTGCTGGACATGCCGGTAGAGCATGTGATTAGCCTGTACGCCAATATGGGCCTGGGCAGCGATACCGGCCTTGGCTTAAACGGTGAAAGTGGTGGCATGTTAAGCCATCGTCGCCGCTGGTCTGATTTTGAACGCGCTACCTTATCTTTCGGCTATGGCTTATCTGTGACTGCAGCCCAGCTGGCGCGGGCTTATGCCACTATGGCCAATGGCGGTGTCAGCCGGCCGCTGAGCATCGTCAAACAAGACAATATTCTGCCGGGCGAACAGGTGCTGGACCCGGAATATGCCGCCGCCATGCTGGAAATGATGGAAGCGAACATTATGCCAGGCGGTACCGCCACCCGGGCACAAGTGAAGGGCTATCGGGTGGGCGGTAAAACCGGTACTGCACGCAAAGCCATTGCCGGGGGTTATGGTGAGGATTATGTCGCCTCGTTTGCCGGCGTCGGGCCAATTTCCAACCCGCGTTTGGCTTGTGTGGTAGTGATTAACGAGCCGGCGGGCGATTTTTATCATGGCGGTGAAATTGCGGCGCCAGTGTTTGCCAATATTATGGGCGCCACCATGCAATTGCTGAACCTGACGCCAGACGCGTCCAGCCAGAGCAAAATCTCAGCAGTAACGGGAGGGCGCAATGCCGGTTAACAGCAAAGCCTGGTTGGCACTTTATGCCAGCAATGTCATAGACACTGAGCTTGAGCAGCTGCAACTGGACAGCCGTAAGGTGGGCACTGGTGATGTGTTTCTGGCCATCCCCGGCGTACAGCAGCATGGCCGGCAATTTATTGCTCAGGCGCTGGCACAGGGCGCGGCCCTGGTACTGACCGATACTGGCCACTATGACGATGCCCGTGTGGTCGTGCTGCCAGAGCTAATGCAAATTCTGCCCTCACTGGTGGCGAATTTTTACCAACAGCCGGCACGTAAACTGCAATTGGTCGGTATTACCGGGACTAACGGAAAATCCAGTACCAGCTTTTTTGTTAGCCAGCTTGCCGCTGAATTACAGCAGCAAGCCGCTGTGATTGGTACGCTCGGTTATGGCCATAGCCAAAACCTTACGCCACTGCCCAATACCACGCCGCATTATGTCGATTTGCAGCGCATTCTGGCGCAGTTTGTTGCTGAGCAAACCCAGTTGGTGGCGATGGAAGTGTCCTCTCACGCCTTGGTACAGCAGCGTGTGGCGGGTATTTTGTTTGACGTCGCAGTCTTTACCAACCTGACACGCGATCATCTGGATTATCACGGCTCTATGGCCGAGTACGGCGCAGCTAAAGCTATGCTGTTTACACCGCAGCTGGCGCGGGTGGCTGTGATTAACGTATCAGACGAATTTGGCCGCAAGCTGGCAGCGCAAAGCCAGCTGCCAGTATGGGCGTATGGTAAAACAGACGACTGTCAGGGGTTTAACCGCTACCTGGGTTATTCAGAGGTGATTGCTAACGACACCGGGTATAGCCTGACGCTGACCAGCCACAGTGGTAATGTTAACCTTAAGCTGCCGCTACTGGGCGAGTTTAATATTCAAAACGTGCTGGCGGCCATCGCCAGCCTGATGACACTGGGCTATGACTTTGATGCTATTTTGGCCGCCTGCAGCGTGCTTAAAGCCGTGCCGGGGCGGATGGAGCAGTTCCAGTTCGCCAAACAGTTTACCGCGGTAGTCGATTACGCCCACACGCCAGATGCCTTGCAGCAGGCGCTACAGTCATTACGGCTGCATTGCCGTGGCCGGCTCTGGTGCGTGTTTGGTTGCGGTGGCGATCGCGACCGCGGCAAACGGCCACTGATGGGCCAGCTGTCTGAGCTGTTTGCCGACCATGTCATTATTACCTCGGACAATCCGCGCAGCGAAGATGCACTGAGTATTTGTCACGAGATAGCTGCTGGCATGAGCCCGGATGCCAGTTATCAGATAGAACCGGACCGGCAAAATGCTATTAAGCTGGCGCTGGCCAGTGCGCAGCAAGGCGACTTAGTGCTGATTGCCGGCAAAGGCCACGAAACCGTGCAAATTATCGGCTCGGAGCATCGGCAGTACGATGAGCGGGCTTACCTGCGTCAACTGGTTACGGAGATGTCACTATGATCCGCCTAGCCTGCAGTGAAATTGCTACTATGCTCGGTGCCCGCATGCTGGGTAGCGAACAAGTTATCAGCTCAGTCAGTACCGACAGCCGCAGTATCGGCGCCGGTGAGTTGTTTATCGCGTTAAAAGGCCCCAACTTTGATGGTGCCGCTTTTGTCGCTGACGTTAAAGTCAAGGGTGCGGTAGCCGTGGTGCTGGAGCAACCGGTTAATGAAGACATTACCCAGCTTATCGTGCCCGACACCCGTGTAGCATTAGGGCAATTAGGGGCTGCGCTAAAAGCCAGGCTGGCGCCGAAAACCATCGCGGTTACCGGTAGCGCCGGTAAAACCACGGTAAAAGAGATGATTGCCGCCATTCTGGCCAGATTAGGGCCGGTACTGGCAACCCAGGGTAACTTTAACAACGACATCGGCGTGCCATTAACCCTGCTGCGGTTAACCGCCGAACATCGTTATGCTGTGCTGGAGCTCGGTGCCAACCATCAGGGCGAAATTGCTTACACTACCTCACTGGCGAAACCAGATGTCGCCATTATCACCAACGTGGCGCCCTCGCATTTGGAAGGCTTTGGTGATGTGTATGGTGTGGCGCGCGCCAAGGGCGAAATTTTTAACGGCTTAGCCGGTAATGGCCTGGCGATAGTGCCGGCTGACAGCGAATACCGCGATTACTGGCTACGCCGGCTAACCAATATGCCGGTGCAGCAGTTCTCGGCCAATCAGAGCGCCGATTACAGCGCCCGCGACATTGTACTGGACGCTCAAGGCTGTGCTGCCTTTGTACTGCAAAGCCCCGCTGGCAACGTTAACGTCAAACTGACCATTCCGGGTAAACACAACGTGGCCAATGCGCTGGCGGCCGCCGCGGCTTGTGTGGCTGTTGGCGCCAGTTTGCAGGATGTGGCGCAGGGCCTGGCACAAATGCAGGCCGTAAAAGGCCGTACCAATATCAAACAGCTGAGTAGCAAACTGCGACTGATTGATGATACCTACAATGCTAATGTCGAGTCGGTGAAAGCTGCCATTGATTTGTTAGCGTCTTACAGCGGTTATCGCGTGCTTATTCTGGGCGATATGGCTGAACTGGGCGCCGACGCTCGTTTGTACCACGAAGAGATTGGTTTATACGCAAAAAATGCCGGAATTAATCTGTTGTTCACCCTTGGCGTGTTATCACAGAGCGCCAGTGACTTGTTTAACGGTCAGGGGGCACATTTCAGTTCGCGTCAGGCGCTGTTACAGCGGTTGATGCCAATCGTTTTTGAACAACAGGCGGTCACCCTGCTAGTGAAAGGCTCGCGCAGTGCGAAAATGGAATTAGTCGTGCAGGACTTGCTAGAACGTTGTCAGCAGGAGAGCAGCCCATGCTAGTTTGGTTAGCCGAGTATTTAACCCAATACTTCAGCTTTTTTAATGTATTCAGTTACCTGACGTTCCGCGCTATTTTGGGCATCTTAACGTCGTTACTGCTAAGCCTGTATCTGGGGCCCAAGTTGATTGCCCGTCTGCAGCGCATGCAAATTGGTCAGGTGGTGCGCGGCGATGGCCCGGAAAGCCATTTCTCGAAAAAAGGCACGCCGACCATGGGCGGCTTGCTTATTTTAGGCTCAGTGTTAATCAGTACCCTGCTGTGGGCTAATCTGGAAAATAAATACGTCTGGGTGGTGCTGTTTGTGCTGGTCAGCTTCGGCTGGATCGGCTTTGTCGATGACTACCGTAAAGTGATCCGTAAAGACCCCAAAGGCTTAATCGCGCGCTGGAAATATTTCTGGCAATCGCTGTTTGCAATTGCCACTGCGGCGTTTTTGTATTTTACCGCTGAGCGTCCGGCTGAAACTGCGCTGTTAGTGCCATTTTTAAAAGATGTGATGCCACAGCTGGGCTTGCTGTTTTTGGCGTTAAGTTACTTTGTTATCGTCGGCACCAGTAATGCCGTTAACCTGACTGATGGCTTAGACGGTCTGGCCATAGTACCGACCATTATGGTGGCCGGTGCCTTTGCCATTATTGCCTATGCCAGCGGCAACGTGAACTTCTCGGCCTACCTGAACATTCCTTATCTACCTTATGCCAGCGAGCTAGTAGTGCTGTGCGCCGCGCTAATTGGCGCGGGCCTGGGCTTTTTGTGGTTTAACACTTACCCGGCGCAGGTGTTTATGGGCGATGTTGGCTCACTGGCGCTGGGTGCGGTGCTTGGCGTGATCGCCATTTTAGTCCGCCAGGAAATTGTACTGTTTATTATGGGTGGCGTCTTTGTCATGGAAACCCTGTCGGTGATCCTGCAGGTAGGCTCTTACAAGCTGCGCGGTCAGCGAATTTTCCGTATGGCGCCAATACACCATCACTATGAATTAAAGGGCTGGCCAGAGCCGCGCGTTATCGTCAGGTTCTGGATCTTATCCATTATGTTTGTGCTGGTGGGCTTAGCCACCCTGAAGCTGAGATAACTATGACGCAGCAGGCATTAATGCAATATTTGGCGAAAAAACGCATAGCGGTAGTGGGGCTGGGCCTGTCGGGTCTGGCCACGGTGCGTTTTTTGCTGAATTTAGGTATTAAGCCGGTGCTGATGGACAGCCGCAGCAAGCATGCCGGTATTGAGCAAATCGCGCCGGAAAAGGTAGATGGTATTTACCTGGGGGAGCTTGACGCTAACCGGCTGGCAAAAATGGATATCATCGTATTAAGTCCTGGTTTGTCACCGGCGCATCCGGCTATCCGTTTTGCTGTCGCACAGGGCGCCCAGCTGCTGGGCGATGTCGAGCTATTTGCCCGGGTTAACCAAAAACCGGTAGTGGCCATTACCGGCTCTAATGGTAAATCGACAGTGACCATGCTGGTGGAAGCCATGCTTAAAGCCAGCGGCGTAAACGCACTGGCGGCGGGTAATATCGGCTTGCCGGTGCTGGATGCCATAGCTCAGAGCGATGTTGATGTGTTTGTGCTGGAGCTGTCCAGCTTTCAACTGGATACCACCTCCAGTTTACACAGCCTTGCCAGCTGTATTTTGAATGTCAGTGCCGATCATCTCGACCGCTATGGCGATATGGCCGCTTATGCTGCGTCAAAACTGCGGGTGTACCAGCACAGCCAGCTGGCGGTATTTAACCTGGATGATGCGGCTACGATACCGCAGCACGCCGGACACAGCCTGGGCATTAAGCTATCTGATGGCGCCTACGGTATTGTCAGTAAAGGCGGCCAGCGCTGGTTACAGGTAGCCGGTGAGCCTTTATTACCTTTGGCTGAGATGACGCTTTTCGGTGAGCATAACCAGTTTAATGCGCTGGTGGCCTGTGCATTGGCGCTGGCAGCCGGTGCCAGCCGTGCAGGCCTGAAAGCAGCGCTCAAGCAATTTGTTTCATTGCCGCACCGCTGCATTTTAGTCGCCGAGCACAACGGTGTGCGCTGGATCAACGACTCCAAAGCCACCAATATCGGCGCCACCTTAGCGGCGATTGCCGGGCTTAGACCCACCGTTGCCGGTAAGCTGATTTTAATTGCGGGTGGTGATGCCAAAGGTGCGGATGTCACAGAGCTGCAGTCGGTGCTACAGCGCGACGTGCAGCAACTGATCACCCTGGGGCAGGACGGCCCGGCCATCGCCGCTTTAATGGCGGGCAGCATAGAGGTAAAAAGCTTAGCGGAGGCGGTAAAAGCCGCAGCAAAACTGGCCAAAGCCGGCGATATGGTGCTGCTATCACCGGCCTGCGCCAGTCTGGACATGTTTAAAAGCTATGCCGAGCGTGGCGAGCTGTTCACCCAGGCGGTGAAGGCGGAGGTGCTATGAAGCAGCTGGCACTGAGCATGTTTAAACAGCCCTGGGCTAATCCACTACAGGCAATCAGCCAGTGGTGGCGTGCCGAAGATGGCGCTGCTTACGATAAATTATTCTTAACCTTATTGCTGCTTATTCTGGCCATTGGCGTGGTAATGGTGACCAGTGCCTCGGTGCCGGTGGCGTCGCGCTTATATGATAATGAGCTGCATTTTACCATCCGCCATCTGGTCTATCTGGCGCTGGGCTGTACGGCAGCGCTAATCATCCTCAATATACCCGTACAGTGGTGGCATAACAGCAATATGGCGCTGTTGTTTGCCGCGCTGGCGCTGTTGGTGGCCGTGTTATTGTTTGGTCGTAATGTGAATGGCAGTACCCGCTGGTTATCGCTGGGCTTTTTCGGTTTACAGGCGGCAGAACCGGCCAAGCTGTTTTTCTTTGTTTACCTGGCCAGTTATCTGGTGCGGCGCCATGAAGAAGTACGGGAAAACTTAAAAGGCTTCTTAAAGCCGCTGTTTGTGTTATTTGCTTTTGCCGTGTTGCTGCTGATGCAGCCGGATTTGGGCACTGTAATTGTGATGTTTGCTACCGCTGTGGCACTGCTGTTTTTAGCCGGTGCCAAGCTGTGGCAGTTCTTCTGTTTAATCTTTACCGGTATTGCCGCCATTGGCGTGTTGATTGTGTACAGTGAATACCGCTGGAAGCGGGTGACTGCCTTTTTGGATCCCTGGGCCGATCCCTTTGGCAGTGGCTATCAGCTGACACAGTCACTAATGGCCTTTGGCCGCGGCGGCTGGTTTGGTCAGGGCCTGGGTAACAGTATTCAGAAGCTGGAATACCTGCCAGAGGCGCATACCGATTTTATTCTGGCGGTTATCGCTGAAGAAACCGGCTTTATTGGCGTCGTCGTGCTGGTGCTGCTGTTATTTTTGCTGGTGTATCGTGCGCTGTGGATAGGCCAGCGTGCACTGGCAAAAAATTTAAGTTTCCATGGTTTCCTGGCGTATGCGCTGGCGATTTGGATTGGCTTTCAATCGGCGGTCAATATCGGTGTTGCCACCGGCGCACTGCCGACCAAAGGCCTGACCCTGCCTTATGTCAGTTCAGGCGGCAGTAGCTTAATCATTATGTTGGCAGCAGCAGCACTGTTGCTGCGGATTGATTTTGAAGTGCGGCTTAAAGGCAAACACGCCATCAGTGGAGGCAAGCATGACTAAGCCTCGTATTCTGATCATGGCAGGCGGCACCGGCGGCCATATTTTCCCGGCCCAAGCGGTCGCCACAGCGCTACATGCCCAGGGCTGGCAAATTCACTGGCTGGGTAGCCGCGAAAAAATGGAAGCCCAGTTGGTACCCCAATTTGGCTGGCCGTTTCACAGTATTGACGTGGCGGGTTTACGTGGAAAAAGCCTGAAGTCGCTGATCAAAGCGCCCTGGATGCTGCTGAAGTCATTATTGCAGGCACGACGTGTTATCACGGCGGTGCAGCCAGATCTGGTGCTGGGCTTCGGCGGTTTTGCCAGTGGCCCCGGTGGCCTGGCAGCCTGGCTTAAAGGCGTGCCGCTGTTAGTACACGAGCAAAATGCCGTTGCCGGCAGTACCAACCGCTTACTGGCGCGGCTGGCGCAAAAAGTGTTAGTGGCCTTTCCTGCGGCTTTTTCCGGCCATGCCAAGCAGCTGTTAGTAGGTAACCCGGTACGGGCGGCGCTGGTCGATGCCGGTAAACAGCATGATTTTAGTGGCAGTTTAAAAGTGCTGGTGGTCGGCGGCAGTTTGGGCGCCAAAGCACTGAACGAGCAATTGCCCGCCATTTTTGCCAAAGCAGCACAACAGGCACCGCTGCAGGTTCGCCATCAAAGCGGTAAGGTGATGCAGCAGCACACTGATGCGTTGTACCAGCAACTGGCCCAAAGCGGTTTAACGGCAGAAGTGAGCGCCTTTATCGATGATATGGCGCAGGCTTATAGTTGGGCCGATGTCGTGATTTGCCGCGCCGGTGCTTCTACCGTCAGTGAGCTGGCCTGTGCCGGTGTAGCGGCGCTGTTTGTGCCGTTGCCTCAGGCGATAGACGACCATCAAAGCGCCAATGCGCGCTGGTTGGTGGCAGAAGGTGCCGCCCTGATGCTGGCACAGCCCGACTTAACCGAACAACAGTTGTTACCGCTGCTGACGCAGTGGCAACAGAGTAAAGCACCGTTACAACAAATGGCCGCCAAAGCGCGTGCCTGCGCGCTGGATCATGCCACCGCCCAGGTAGTAGCGCAGTGTCAGCAGGTAGCAGGTCAAACCGTAACAGGACAAGCAGTATGATTACGACACCACAACAGAAAAAACTGGCCATGCGCCGCGTAGAACGCATTCACTTTGTTGGCATCGGCGGTGCCGGTATGGGCGGCATTGCCGAAGTACTGGTAAACGAAGGTTATAACGTCTCCGGCTCTGACATTGCACCCAATGGTGTCACTGAGCGCTTAATCGGCCTGGGTGCCTGTGTCAGCTTCGGCCACGCCGCCGACAATGTGGCCGGTGCCAGTGTGGTTGTGGTATCCAGCGCCATTAACAGTGCCAACCCGGAAGTGGCCGCCGCGCGTGAGTTGCGTATTCCGGTGGTGCGCCGCGCTGAAATGCTCGGTGAGCTGATGCGCTTTCGCCATGGCATCGCTGTGGCGGGTACTCATGGCAAAACCACCACCACCAGCTTGCTGGCATCCATTTTTGCCAAAGCCGGCACTGATCCCACTTTTGTTATCGGCGGCTTACTGAACTCGGCCGGCTCTAACGCCCGCTTGGGTGCGGGCCGCTATCTGATTGCCGAGGCAGATGAAAGCGATGCATCCTTCCTGCATTTGCAGCCACTGGCGACAGTGATCACCAATATCGAAGCCGATCATATGGACACCTATCAGGGTGACTTTGAAAAGCTTAAAGCCACTTACCTGGAATTTTGCCACAACCTGCCGTTTTACGGTGTCGCTGTGGTGTGTATTGACGATCCGGTACTGCGGGCGCTGATCCCGCAAATTGGCCGCACTGTGCTGACCTACGGTTTTAGCCAGGATGCTGACTTTGTCATTAG
>JAANMY010000524.1_pt1 | contig 53658 bp, 47 predicted proteins | sample 7279691 | NCBI WGS metagenome assembly JAANMY01 (sample SAMN14094543, study PRJNA606508) | bioreactor metagenome | isolation source: A lab-scale SPAN reactor treating ammonium-rich wastewater day 388 | place: Ireland: Galway | collected 2018-02-07 | reverse complement strand
AGCACTACGAGGCCAACACACTGGATGCATCAGCGCTCCTGATCCCGGTGATGGGATTCCTGCCCGCGACTGACCCGCGAGTAGTTGCTACGGTCGAACGGCTACGCGAGCAACTCGAGCTCAACGGTCATCTCCACCGGTTCGACGCCCGGCTGCTTCCCGGGGAGACGCCGCTCCGACCCGGCGAATTCGAGGGGGCGTTTGTGCCCTGTACGCTGTGGCTCGTGACGACGCTCGCGCTCATGGGCCGTCGAACCGAGGCCGAGGCGATGCTCGAAGGCCTCGAGAGTCAGCTTCCGCTGGGGCTTCTTCCCGAAGAAATCGACGCACGAACCGGCAGGTTCCTGGGCAACTCGCCGCTGATGTTCGCCCACGTCGAGTACCTGCGTGCCCGTCTGCAGCTCACTCAATCGATGGTTCTGGGGGAGGGACCTTAGCCGCATGCCCGCGTACCGGGCCTCGACGGGTTTGCCCGGGTCGTCCGCGTGGGGCTGCGGCGCTAAACGCGAGAAAGCGAGGGCCGGAGTTCTCTTCGCCCCGGCCTGGGTGCACGGCGAATGAACCCCCGGGTCTTCCTAAGCATCGCTCCCGTCCTAGCGTTCCTCGCGCTGACTCGCGTCGCCGACGCCTGGGGCGCGGTGACCGGCGGCTTCGTGGCTTCGTTGCTTGTGTTCGTTCTCACGCGACGCGACCGGCTCATCGGCGTCCTCTCCGTCTTCGGCCTTACAGTGGTGGGTGTTTCCGCCGCACTCGGGATCGTCTGGAACAGTGAACGCGCCTATCTCGCCTCAGGTCCGGCGAGCGACTTCCTGTTCGTCCCGCTGTACCTCGCGAGTATCTCGTTGCGACGACCGCTCGTTGGAAGCATCGTCCACGAGCTCTTCCCAGGGCGGTTCACCGTCGTTCCTGCAAATCACCGTGTTTTCGTCCGCCTGTCGTTGGGATGGGCCGGGTTCGACGTCGTCCACGGCATCGTCCTCACCGCCCTGCTGCTGAACGTCGGCGTCGTCGAATACGTCGTCTGGAGCCGTGTGATCGGCTGGCCAACGACCGGGACGATGCTCGTGATCAGCTTCCTAGCCGTGCGGCGAACCGCGAAGCGAGCGGCGGACATCCCCACCATCGAGCGTTTCGCGCACTCGATCGTGAGCTGAGAACCGGGCGGAAGCGCGCCTCAACTTAACCTCTGCAAAACGGCGGCAAAATGTCGTTGGCCGTTGAGCAAAATCTCTCGCGCGAACGTTCAGATTCCTTGCGAAAGGCTCTCAGGCGCCGATCGCGGCACCAGACGTTATGGCATTCTCTTGCGGCCAGTCGCCCCCTCATCCCCCGCAGTGAGGTGCGCCATGCAGGAGATCGAACCGTGTCGGCGCTGCCCGGAGTGGGCCGCCGGGCCAATGTAGCGCTTCCCTTTCGCGTAGATCGCAGGATGCTCGCGGGCGTCCTGCTGGTTGTGGTGTCGCTAGCTGGCGGGCTGCTCCTCTGGCGGAGCGCGACGGAAACGACGCCAATCCTGGTCGCAGCGAGGGACATCCCGCCCGGCCACGTCATCCAGCGCGACGACCTCCGTGTCGGCGAGGCGCGTCTCGACGGCGGTCTGGCGTCGATGGCGCTGACAGAAGCGGACCTGGACGCGGCGGTGGGCCGCACGACCAGCACGACGATCCACGCCGGCGAGATGGTGGTGCGCCCAGACCTCGCCTCCGGACCGGTGCTCGACGCCGACGAGGTTGCCGTCACCATCCCTGTCGCAGCCGACACCATTTATCCCGGGCTGAGACCGACGGACGAGGTCTCCCTGCTGGCCACCAGCGACGCGGGCAAGCCGGAGAGCAAGACTGTCACGCTGCTCGACCGCGCGACCGTGTTCGCCATCGGCCTGGAGCGGAGGGTGATCCGATCGAGCACGTCCAACGACCTCAACGATGGCGCCACCGTCGCCAACATCACCCTCGCCGTGCCGCGTTCCGAGGCGGAAGCCGTCGCCCACGCCGTCGCGAACGCGAGCATCACCGTCGTCCTCCTCGCGCCCCAGGAGACGAACGTGCAGCCATAGCCACGACCTGAGGAGCAGCGCCATGAACGACGCCAGCGACCGGCCGCCACGGGTCGTCCTCGCCATCGGCAACCCCGAGCGCGAGCGGCAGCTGCTTACCGTGCTGCGCGAGGGTGGCTGCACCGTCGCGGGGCGGAGCCTCGACGGCCCCTCGGTCGTGCAACAGGCAGTCGCCGGGGATGCTGACGTCGTCGTCGCGTCGGCAGGTCTGCACCGGCTGACAGGTGCGTCGCTCATCGCCGTGCGGGAGGCCGGAGTGCCGATGGTCCTCCTCGCGGGGGCCGGCGAGGCGGATGCCTACGAGGGGCTGGCGTACGTGCTTCCCGCAGCCAGCGGCGGGCCTGTCATCATCGCGGCCCTGCATGAGGCTATCCGCCGTGGCGCGGTCGCTAGCCAGGGAACCGCAGACAACGCCTCAGCGCCCGCCCGTCCCGCCCCCGGCTACAAGGGAAGCTGCGAAGTCATCGCCCTGGTCAGCGGGAAAGGAGCGCCCGGAGCTACTACCGTTGCCATCGGTCTCGCTGCGGCGCTTGGGTCCAGGGGGCAGAGTGTCCTGCTGATCGACGCCGACCTGCGCGGCGGCTCCATTGGCCCGTACCTTGACCTCGATCCACGCCGTGGTCTATCGGGACTCAGCGTTGGGCAGAGCGATCGACCGGAGCACGTTCTCGACGAGCTCCAGGACGGGCCAGGCTTCTCCGTCCTCACCGGTATCGAGCGACCCGAGGCACGGGAGCGCCTGACGCCGGAACGCATCGCCGCGGCCGTCTCCGGGCTGCAGGAGCGCTTCGACGTCGTCCTCATCGATGGCGGCGAGACCCTCAGCGGGGTCACGTCGGCAGTAGGCGCGGCCTTTCTCAGGTCGGCCGAGCGGGTCCTGCTGGTGACGACCGCAGACCTGCTCGGGCTCTGGAATGCCCGTGCCTCGCTGCGGTTTCTGACCGAGTCGTTGAGCGTCCCACCGGAGGCGGTCTCGGCGGTCGTCAACCGTCGTACTGCACGCGACCAATACGGCGAACACGAGGTGGAGCGCGCGCTAGGGATCAGCGTCGTTGCCGCGATCCCGGAGGACCCGCGGGCGGCGCGCAGAGCGCGGGCGAACCAGGTACCGATCACCGCAGCCGGAGGGAAGGCTGCCCGCGCACTCGCCGACCTCGCCACGCGAATGGGCGGTGTGCCCGAAATCGAAGAGCAAGGAAGCGCTGACGAGCCCTCCACATGGCGTCGTTGGCGCCGGCAGCCTGCCGAGGGGAGGCGGTGACAATGGCCACCCCATCCGCATCCCGGCTGGAGCTGGCGCTCCGCGACGAGGTCCGGGAGGAGCTGCGCCGCGTCGTCGAGCTCGACGCGCTGGCCGACGAGCACGATGAAGTGCGACAGGTGGTACGGAGGCTCGTCGATGCCGCCAACCATCGCGCCGCCGCGGTCGGGGAGCAGCCGCTTCCCGATCCGGAAGGTCTCTCCAACCGGCTGGTCGACGAGATCCTCGGGCTCGGCCCGCTCCAGCCGCTGCTCGACGACGCAGGAATTGAAGAGATCATCGTCAACGGCCCGCACCGGACGTTCGTCATCGAGCACGGCCAGAAGCGCCTCACCGATGTCGTCTTCGATGACGACGCCGACCTGCTCCGCGTCGTCCGCCGGGCGGTCGGCCGGCTGGGACGGCGGCTCGACGAGACCAGCCCACTCGTGGATGCGCGGCTGCCGGACGGCTCCCGCCTGAACGCCATCATCCCGCCGCTGACCACGCGCTACACGCACGTGACGGTGCGCAAGTTCCTGCTCCGGGCACGGACGCTCGCCGACCTCGTCGCCCTCGACACGCTCACTGACGAAGCGGCTGCCTTCCTCGAGGCGGCGGTCCAGGCGGGCCTCAACATCCTCATCTCGGGCGGGACCGGCAGCGGCAAGACGACCTGCCTGAACGCCCTTGGCGCTTCCATCGCAGGGACTGAGGAGCGGGTCGTCACGATCGAGGAGACGGGCGAGCTCCACCTGGAGGGCACCCTCCCTGACTGCGTGGCGCTGCAGGCCCGCCTGCCCAACGTCGAAGGTGTCGGCGCCTTCCCCATCCGCAGCCTCGTGAAGAACGCCCTCCGCATGCGGCCGACCCGGATCATCGTCGGTGAGGTCCGGGGCGCCGAAGCCCTCGACATGCTCGCCGCGATGAACAGCGGGCACGAGGGCTCGATGTGCACGATCCACGCCAACGGCCCGCGCCAGGCGCTCTCGAAGCTGCGGATGTACGCGATGATGGCCGACGAGGCGCTGCCCGCCGAAGCAGTCACCGAGATGATCGCGGAAGCGATCGACCTCGTAGTCCACCTCCGCCTGGACCCAGCCGGTGCGCGGCGAGTCGTCACCAACATCTACGAGGTGACGGGCCTCGAGGGCGACACGGTCGCGGGGAGCGACCTCTTCGGCCTCAGCGAAGGCAGCCTGCGCTGGAGCGGCATCCGCCCGCGCTTCGCTGCGCGGCTACACGGCGGAGCGTTCCCGTGGGACCGGCTGGATGGCGCTCCTTCGTCAGCTCGCGCAGGTCTCGACGGCAACGGGCGGGGGTTGGAGCGATGAGCACCACCTTTGCAGCCCGATTGGAACGGATCGCGGTGCCCCGCCCGTGGCAGTTGGAACGAAATTGGAACAGACGGGCCCCAATTGGAACGGACGGGCCCGCAACTTGGAACGGGATTGGAACTGCGAATGGCAGGATGGGGCGCTCGGGAGGTGGCCGATGCCACTGATCCTGTCGCTCACCTTTGCCGTGGGACTGCTCCTGGTCTTCCTCTCAGCGACCACGCGCTGGGCGCCAGTGCGCGAGGAGCAGCCGCGGCGCTCGGTGCTCCGGGCCTTCCTCGATCGGAATGGCGCGGGACAGATCGGTGTGCGCGACTTCGTCCTTATCAGTACAGCAGCCGGCACGCTGTTCGCCCTGGTCACGCAGTTCGCCCTCGGCTGGCCGATGGTCAGCGTGGCAGCCTTTCTCCTTGGACTCACGCTGCCCGCCTGGTACCTGACCAACCGCCATCAGCGCGAGCGGACGGCGATGCAGTTGGCCCTGGCGGACGCCGTCGATTCGCTCCGTTCGGCCGTGCGCTCGGGGATGAGCGTGGAGGAGGCGCTGGCATCGCTCGCGAGGAATGGACCGGAGGTGCTCCGCCCGCCACTGGCCGGCCTCGCCCGTGACCTGCGCGTCAGCGGCTTTGAGGAAGCGGTTCGCCGCACGCGTGAGCGGATCGGCGATCCCGTCTTTGACATGGTCGCCGCCGCCCTGCTCATGTCGCACCGGGTCGGCGGCCGCAACCTCAGCACCGTGCTCGAAGCCCTCAGCCGTTCGGTCCGGCAGACCATTCAGGTGGAGCAGGAGCTGCGCGCACACCAGGCCAAGAACGTCCTCTCTGCGCGCATCATCGCGGCGCTGCCGCTGGGCCTCATCCTCGTCATCCGTGGCCTCAACCCCGGCTACCTCGACGTGTTCTCTTCGGCGCAGGGGCAGGGGATCCTCGCGCTCTGCCTCCTGAGCGTCGCCGTCGGCTACGCGGGGATGCTCAGGGCGACCCGCCTGCCGGGCGAAGAGCGGGTGCTGCTATGACGGCCGGACTGGTGCTCAGCGGGATCTTCGGCGGCGGGCTTTGGCTCATGCTCACGAGCCTGCCGTGGGCGCAGCGAAGGCCGGACCTCGCCTTCGAGCTACGCCGCCTCTCCGCCCAGGGACGGATGGAGCTGGAAGCCGAACGCCGGCAGGCCGGGCCGTCGATGTTCGCGTCGCCGGTGCTGGAACGGACGCTCCGGCCGGTACTCGACGACGCGGGGAGGCTGGTCGCCCGGCTCATGACGCGACTGGGCGTCCGGACGGCCGACCTCGAACAGCGGCTGGCGGTCGGCTGGCCGGGGATGACGCCCAGCCAGTTCTTCGGGCAGAAGCTGGCCGTCGCCCTTCTATTCTTCGCCTGCTTCCCGGCCCTCAATCTCGCCGGGCTGCATCCCTTCGGGCCCTGGCCGGTCTGGACCTGGCTCGCCGGTGGGTTTGCCGGGTTCATCCAGCCGGACTGGCTGTTGGAACGTCGGGTGTCGCAGCGGCGCCAGCAGGTCCTGATGGAACTGCCGACCGTCCTCGACCTGCTCGCGATGGCGGCCAGCGCCGGCCTTTCGCCGGAGCAAGCCCTCCTGGACGTGAGCCGGCAGGTGAGGGGCGTCCTCGGTGAGGGTCTCCGCAACGTCGCGAGGGAGGCCGGGCTCGGCGCGATGACCCATCCGGAGGGGTTACGGGCGCTCGCCGGACGCGAGGGCGTCCAGGAGATCGTCTCGATGGCCGACGCCTGGCAGTCGGCGCTCGAACAGGGACTGCCGCTGGGGCAGGTGATGCTCACGCTCGCTGACACCGTCCGCGAGCGGAAGCGCACAACCCTCATCGCCGAAGGGGAGAAGAGCGGCGTCCGCATGCTCTTCCCCGTCGCCCTCTTCATCTTCCCGGTCTTCCTCGTCGTCCTTCTCTACCCGGCGGGCGTGCAGCTGCTCGGGCTGAGCGACTGAGGTCGGCCCCAAAGAAAAGGAGAATCCCTTATGAGCCTGCACCGAATCCTCTCTGCATTGACGCGCGGCGAGTCTGGCCAGTCGATGGTGGAGTACGGCCTGATCACCGCGCTCATCGCAGTGGTGGCCCTCACCGCGGTTGAGACTCTCGGCGGCGGTATCGTCGACGTTTTCGAGAGCATCACTGATGAGCTGGCTGGCATCTAGGCGCCGGCACCGGTGGCCCGTGAGGGGCGAGGCGGGCGAGAGCATGGTCGAGTTCGCGCTCGTGCTCCCGCTGCTCCTCCTCGTGCTCGTTGGCGTCGTCCAGTTCGCGCTGGTCCACCACGCCCAGAACGTAGCCACCACCGCAGCACAGGAAGGCGCCCGGCTCGGCGCGGCTGAGGACGGTGACACCGCGTCCGCCGAAGGGCGGACGCTAGACGTCCTGCGCTCGGGCCTAGGAAGCCTCGGCGACGGCTTCGCAGTGGCGGCCGAGGAGTCCGAAGAATCGATCATCGTGACAACCAGCGGCAGCTACCCGTTCATCATCCCGTGGCTGGGCAGCCAGACGATCTCCATCGAGGCGGCGGCGGAGATGCGGAAGGAGGGCTTCCGCAGTGGCCCGTAGGCTCCGCACCGTCACACAGAAGGCAGATGGTGAGTCCGGGCAGGCGCTCGTCGAGGCGGCGCTCGCGATCCCGGTCCTTCTCGTGCTGGTCCTTGGGGTGGTGGCCGCGGGCCGCGTGGTGGAGGCCAAGATTGCGGTCCAGGCGGCCGCGCGAGAGTCAAGCAGAGCGCTCGCGGTAGCTCCGTCAGAGGACCAGGGCGTCACCGATGCGTTGACCGCCGGAGAGAACGTCGCCGCCGGCTATGGACTCGACGGCGACCGGCTCACCATCGAGGTCGATTCCGGCGGCTTCAACCGGGGCGGCACGGTGACCTCCGACGTCCAATACAGCGTCTCGCTCTCGGACCTGCCGCTCCTGAACTTCATGGACGTGGACGTGGGCGCCAGCCACTCGGAGCGGATCGACATCTACCGGAGCCGGGAGGTAGCTGCGCAATGAAGCTCGTCCGCCGGCTCCGTGATGACGAAGGTCAGGTACTCGTGATGGTCGCGCTGATGATGGTCGGCGTAGTGAGCGTGGTCGGGCTCGTCTCCGATGGAGGGCTGGTCTTCGCCCAGCGGCGCGACCTCCAGAACGTTGCTGACGCCGCCGCCGCGGCGGGAGCGATGCAGATAGACGAGGCGGTCTACCGCTCGAGGGGTGAAGTGGTGCTCGACGAGCAGCTGGCACGCGAGGCGGCCGTGTTCTACCTGGACGGCGAAGGTGACCTCGACTACTTGGTCAACGTTCTGCCGGACCGCGTGGAGGTCGCGGTGTCGAGGCAAGCAACGACTGGCTTCCTGCGGGTCATCGGCATCGACGGCGTTGAAGTGAGTGCCAGCGCGTCCGCGGAGCCGCGATACGGCGTCGAGAGCGCGGGGCCGTAGGAGGCACAGCGGATGGATTGGCGACGCGTCACGCGAGTGATATCAGGCAGCCTGCTGGTAGCGGCGCTCGCTGCAGCGTGCGGCGGTGACGACGCGGAACCGACGCCGACGCCGACCGCGACTGCCGCCGACACCAGCACGACGCTGACGTTACCCCAACCGACGGCTACTCCTGACCCAGAGACTGAGGTCCTCGAGGCGTACGAAAGCTATTGGGAGGTCTACGCGGAAGCACTCCGCAATCGCGACGACAGCCGGCTCGATGAGGTGATGACCGGACCTCGCTTGGAGCGCGGCTTGGCAGAGGTCGCCGGGCTTGTTGCTGATGGTCGGGCGGTCGAGCAAGTCGTCCACCTCAATCCCATCGTCGTTGAGATCGTCGGGGATCAAGCAGTCGTCTTCGATGAGTACGAAAACTACAGCTACTACGTCGACCCCGGGACCCACCAGCCCCTTCGCCCAACACCCTCGACGCCCCAGATCCTTCGCGACACGGTGACGATGCACCGCATCGACGGCGTGTGGAAAGTCTTCGACGGCATCAGACAGGAGTCCACGGAATGAGACCTCGCCATCGTTGCCTGTTCCACCAAGCACTTGCGGTTCTGATAGCAGCAGCTTGCGCCATCCTTACGGCCGCTGGCTCGACCCACGCCGACGGCGACGACGACGGCCGTCACGTACCCGACGCGGGAATAAGGACGTCGGCGAGCGTCTCGGTTCGTTCGGGACCCAATGGAGTCACTGTCTACATTAGCGTCGCTCAGGATTCTCCTGGAACCGGACCAGCCTCGTCCTCCAGCACGTCCGTCAGCACGGGACGGGCACCCTCGTGCCGCATCAGCGTCCAGAACATCGGGATCGTGCTTTCGAACTCGCCCTGGTACCAAGCTGAACAGGCTGCTCACCCCGACCACGTGTTCGCCAGTGTGAGCTGCGACGACGGCTTCTTTGCCTTCATCTGGATCCCCGTCGGCACGCCGGCTGGCGCCAACGTCCAGGTGGTCTTTGTCGATGACGACGGTGTGGACCCGCTGGCGGTGGCCCTCGAACTCCTCAACCACCTACCCATCCCGGACATCGCCATCGAAGCCAACCCTTCGACCGGGCTGGTCGCACTGCCCTCGTGGTTCTGGATCGATGGCTACGACGGCTCGGCCATCAGTTCGTCTGACTCGCTGCCCGGCGTCGCCGTTGACGTCGAGGTTGAGCCGCTGGTCTACCGCTGGTCTTTCGGCGATGGGACGACCGAGGACACGACCTCGCTCGGGCAGCGCTTTCCCGCCGAGAGCGACATCCGCCACGTCTACGAACAATCGTCGCTGGCGGCCGGCGGCGCCTACTCCGTCACGGTGGAGGTCACGTTCGCGGCACGGTATCGCGTCAACGGCGGGGCGTGGGAAACGCTCGACCCGATCACCCGGTCGTTCAGTAACGACTACCCGGTCCAGCAGCTCCAGTCCGTGCTCGTGGGGCAGCAGCCGTGAGCACGAGGGATCTCGCGGCAGAGCGAGACGCAGCGTCCGGCGGTGGCTGGCTCGGCCTGGCAGCGATAGTTGCTGCGTGCGCCGTGGTCGCAGTTGGTCTCTGGCGGCTGACGGGGCCCCCGACCATGCTCGCGTCCCTACCCGACTGGAACCACATCCAGACTGTCTTAACTGGCTCCCGGCTCAGCGACCAGGACGTCATCACCGTAACGACCGGCATCGCCTGGCTCGTCGTTGCCTACCTGCTGCTGTCCATCTTGGTGCGGCTCGCGCTCGGCCTCGCCGGCATGTTGACGGGGCAGGCAGCCTGGGTAAGGCGCGGGCTTCGCATCACCGCTCCGCTGACGCTCCCCATCGTGCGCCGGGTGGTCGACGGCGCCCTCGCCGGGACGATTCTGTTCAACGCCACGCTCCACACGCCGTCGGCGGCGTTCGCATCGCCGGCGGCGGTTATTGCGAGCGCTGAGGCGCCGTTTCCGAGTGAGCTGGCTTCATTAGCCGGACCGGCCACCAGCCCTCCAACCGCTCCAGCCCTTTCGGCGGAAACGGTTCCTGCTACCTACACCGTGATGCGAGGCGACCACCTCTGGGGCATCGCGGAGCGCTTCCTTGGGGATGGCTTCCGCTGGGTCGATATCTGGAAGCTCAACCAACAGCGCACGATGACGGACGGACGGGCCTTCGTCGACCCGAATCTCATCTATCCCGGCTGGCAACTGGAGCTTCCCCAGGATGTCAGCAACGCGGAGCCCGAACCGCTCGATGAGGAAGAAGACCTCGGTGTAACGCCGGACCCGGAGCCGGAACCGACGCCCGAACCCTCCCCGGTTCCACCGACTCCCGACCCGACAGGCGTCGTCCCCACGCCGACATCAACCGTGATCCCGGGTGGACCGGTCGCCCCCGCTGACGATGCGGGAGGCGGGCCTGACCTTCGGCCCTCTCTGCCGTCGGTGCCGGCGCCTGACGCCGGCGTTGTGGCCGCGGCCGCGGCGATCACCGTCGGTGGGATCGCAATGCTGCTGGTGTTTCGCCGCGCCAGATACCGGGCCGGACAGTCGAACGGGCGACGCGAGCGCCGGCCGGCTGGATCAGGCGATGCGGCCCGCGTGCTGGCCACGAGCACGGCGCTCTTGTCGGCGCTGTCGGAGCTCGATTTCGCGTCCACGAGCATCGTCCTCGCTCGGGAGTCCGACCGGTACCTGGAGTTCACGCTGGACTGCCCGCCGGGCGATGCTGAGGCGCTGGTCGAATCCCGCTACGCAATAAGCCGCCAGCTCGGGTGCGCGGTCGATGGCGAGCTCGTCGGCGCGACGACCGTCCGGCTGAAGCTCTCGCGGATGAGTCAGCTCGCCGCGACGCTGCTCGCCGACGCCGACGGTCGTGAGCAGCCACTTCTCGTGCCCGTCGGCGCTTCGGATTCCGGCATCCACTACCTCAACCTTGCCGCCGTTGGGGGCGTCATGGTCGTCGGTGGACGGCTAGAGGGACGTGATCTCCTCGCAAGCTGGTTCACCACCCTCGACTCGCTCCACCCGGAGGGGACCGTAGGAGTCGTCGCCGACGAGGCTGCCTGGGGGTCGCTTGGCGACTGTATGGAGTTGCTGCCAGGCCCACCCGATGACGCCGACCCGCCCGCTGATTCGCCCTCGGCATTTGCGCGATGGCTGGAGATGAAATTGATTGCGCGGGACGAGGAGTTGGATCACTCGTTGCTCGTGGCACTGCTGGGGCCAAGCCCGGATCCAGCCAGCGCGGTCGCCGAGATAGAAGGCGTCCTTCGGCAGGGGCCAGAGCGCGGCATCTTCGTGATTGCGTTCGCCGACATGGTCGAGGCCGACACGAGGCAGTCATTCGGCGCTAGTGTCGTCTTCGGCCAAGACGAGGATTCCGGCCAGTCCGCTGTCATCACGCTGACCCTGCCGCACGTTCCTCCGCTCCACCTGGAGCCTGTCGTGGTGCGGCGACAGGTTGCGCGCCGCCCGCGCAGGGATACCGCGACGTCCGCGCCGCCTCCCGAATCGCCAACACAGCGACGTTCTAACGATGGCCACGCCTCGTCTGGTACTTGGCGGGAGAACGACGATGAGCTGTCCGCCGAGGACGAGCCCGGTGCGCCGGATCTGGTAGTTCCCCCATCGACAAACGGGACACATCCGGTAGACGGGGGAACCGTTCCCAAGGAGCCGGGAGCCCCACCTCTTGGGGCCATGGACAGGCAATCATCGCTCCCACTCGATGGACCCGACGGCGAGTCGGCTGCCGAGGATGGCCCCGTGTTCCGCGCCAGGCTGTTCGGGACATTCCGTGTCGAGACAGGCGCCGGCGAGGTCGATGGCTGGTCGATCCAAAAGGCACGGGAGCTGCTCGCCTATCTTCTCGCCCACGGCGGTACGCCGGTCCTGCGCGACACCGCGGCGGAGGCGCTCGGCCTAAGCGGGGACAACCAGGGAGGACATCCGCTTCCCAACGCCGCCTACTACGCCCGGCGCACGCTCAGCCGAGCGGTACCGGATTTTGAGGGCGACATCCTCATCACGGCGCGCCAGCGGTACGCGCTGCGCGCGGGCCTGTTCCGGACAGACGTGGACACCTTCGATGCCCACCTCGCACGTGCCGAGCGTCTGCATGGCTATGAGGCCCTGGTCGAGTACCAGCGGGCGCTGGAACTCTGCACGGCCGATTTCCTCGCGGACGAGGACTATGAATGGGCCGACGCCTACCGGCGCGACTACCAGAAGCGGTTCATCATGGCCGCCAACCGCGCCGCGAAGTTAGCGTGTGAGCTGCGAGACCCGAAGCTCGCCCTTCGCTTCTACGACGCCGTCCTGCAGAGGGACCCGATCGACGAAGAGGCCGTGCGCGAGGCGATGCGCTGCCACGCCGCGATGGGCGACCGGAACTCCACGAAACGCCTGTACAAGAAGCTCATCGAGGACCTGCGTGAGGCGCTCGATGACGATGAGGCGGAGCCGATGCCCGAGACGACGAAACTGTTGACCGAGCTCCATGCATCGGGACGTGGTGAGTGACTGGCGTCGGCGCCTGCAAGATGTCAGACCAGCCAGAACGCGATCCTGCACACACGGCCCGGAGAGACTGAAGCCCGTCATTCGAAAAGCCGCATGATCGCGTCGGGGTAAGAGCTCGAACGCGAGGACCGATGCGACGGACGCGATCGCGAGGACCTGGGACTCGCGGACACGGATGACATCGAGGAACGCGACCGATGCTTGTCGAGGACCATCTCACGGTCGAGTTCGCCAACGTATCTGCCATCCCGGCGGTAGACGTGGTCTTCACGAATCCGGCCCACAGGATGTCCCGAGGGGTCGTAGATCTTCTCATCAACGACGAAGGCGACCGGCTCGCCGGATTTCGTGTATAGCCAGTCCGTCATGTGCGTCCCTCCAAATTGAGACGATAGGAAATGTGCCGGCTACTTCTTCTTCGGCGTCTTCACCGTCTCGGTCACGGTGGTCTTTGGGCGACGCTCGGCCTCCTTCTTCGGAACGAACCTGCCTGTGCCGGCATCGCGCACGACCTTCTTTGACCGGGCCATCGGCGCACCTCTGCTCGGGGTCTTGCGGTCAGTGTAGAACGGGTGTTCGCGCGAGAAAATGATCAGTTCTGGCGGACGGCGGTTCTCACTGCGCCGTCAGCCCGGCGATCGACATGTTCTCCGCAATGCGGTCGTGGGGGATCAGGGAGTACCGCCACGGTTTACCCCCGCAGGTCGCGGCGTGGGCGGAGGCGCGTTCGCACCAAAGCTCCGCGGCCGCCTTCTTGGCAACTACGTCCGAGGCGGCCAATTGACTTCGCATCTTGGGTTCGAGCATCCAGACGGTGTCAGCTGTTTCGGCCACGAAGTCCGGCTGATACTCGTGCTGATCGGCGCCGAGGCGGTACACGATCTGGAACTGTCCCTTCGCGGGACGGAACCAGCGCTCGGATTCCCGCTCGAGGATCACCGCCAAGACTCGCTCCGTGTCCGACTCAAACTTCTGGACCGGGTACAGGCAGCGCCGGAAGCCGCCGAACAAGTACTTCGCCATGTTGCTCTTGTCCGCCGGTGCCTGCCTAAAGTCTCGCGTTGGTTCGGCCTGCGAGTAGGCCGCGTCCTTGAGCTGACTGAACCCTTTCCGGACCTCGACGTCGTACTCGACGTCGTCCTCCCAGTAGTGACCCTGCATCTGCGTGTGCACGAATCGTGCAATGTCCCTCCGGTAAAACCGGAGCACCTTGCTGACCTCTTCCTCGGACAAATACGTTCGGAGATGGTCGACGACCTGCTTGGCGAGGTCGTAGAGGAGGTCGGCGTGGCTGTCGTACGCCACGTCGTCGAAGTCGATCAGCCCCCAGACGATGTGGTCCTCCAGCCTCTCGCCGACAGCCCCCCGAGGACCGAGACTCAGGACATCGACCGCGTTCGTGCGGAGATACTGGATGAAGAGGTCGTCCCCAGGAGCCTGGTACTTGAGACCCGAGACGTCGAGGGTGAACGGCCGGAAGCCGGAACGAACCTGTCCCTTCGGTAGCACCAGAATTCGGGGAATATCAATCGTCTGTCTGGAAACGAGCTCCGACGTCTTCGCCACAATTGCCTCGAGGTCGGGTTCTTCGGCGAAACCCTCGAGGCCGGGCTGCTCCACCCTGTACCGCTCTTGTACTTCCCGGAGCACCATCCCCTGGACTTCCGGACGCTCGAGGTAGGATGCCGATGGCACAGAGTCCGGGCGATCCTCGAATTCTCTAATGACGGCCCATGCGATCTTCGCTACTTCGCGTTCGGCGGGCGAGGCGAAAAGCGGGACCTCGGCGGACCCCGCATCCTCTGTCACGTCCGTCATTTGCGCAGGGGCAATGCCGAGCTTGGAGGCCAGGATCGGCTGGGACACCACCGTCTTTGGCTTTGTAGTGAGATCCGCGTCGGTCAGCTCGATGGCCTGCATCCGCACTATCGAATCCGGCCGGTTCGCCTCATCCACAATCTCCTGGAAGCGGTCGTGAGCGACGATGCTCAGGCGGTCAACGGCCGGCACACCGGTTCTCTTGCCGTAGGGCAGCCGCAGGCCGCGCCCGATCGACTGCTCGATGAGCACTCTGGCATTGGCCGCTCGCAGCGGGACGATGGTGTACAGGTTCGTGACGTCCCAGCCCTCTTTGAGCATGTTGACGTGAACGACGATCTCAGTCGGCTCCTCGGTGTGCTCCACCTTCAGGAGCCGTTCGATCATCTCCTCTTCCGCTGCGCCGCTTCGACTCGAATCGACCTGAATGACCTTGTCTCGGTATTGTCCGCCAAAGAACTCGTCGCTCTGAATCTGCTGCACAAGCTCGCCCGCGTGTGTCGTGTCTCGGGCGATGACAAGCAAGAAGGGCTTGACGACGGCGTCGCCGGCCTCACGCGCGTAGGTCTCCAGCGCCACTTTTGTCTGTTCATGGAGCCGCACGCCATCCTCGAGCTTCAGCCGCTCGATCTCCGCCTGGGACATGCCTGCCGGATTGAAGTCCTTGCGAGTGACGACTGCGGGCTCCTTCACGAAACCGTCGTGCATCGCCTTGGCGAGCGGGTAATCGTAGATGACGTTCTTGAACCGGACCTGGTTGCCGCCAGCTTCGATGTAGGGCGTGGCGGTGAGCTCCAACCCCAGGACGGGCTTCAGTTCATTGATCGCCCTCACGCCCGCCGACGCCCGGTATCGATGCGACTCGTCCATGAGGAGCACGAGGTCGGGGAGCGCTGCCAGGTAGTCGAAGTAGCTTTCTCCGATGTACTCGGAGAGCCGCTTGATGCGGGGCGACCGTCCACCTCGCACCTCGCTGTTGATCTTCGAGATGTTGAAGATGTTGATCTTGCAGCGGACGAGCTCGTCGAACATGCTGCCGACGCGCGACTCGTAGTTGTCACCGGTGATGATCTCCGGCGCGTCGGTGGCGAAGGCGGCGATGCCCTTGAACACGTACTTGGGGGTGCCCGGAGTGAAGTCCGCGATGAGCTTGTTGTAGATCGTCAGGTTCGGGGCGAGCACGAAGAAGTTATCGATTCCGTGAGCCAGGTGGAGGAAGCTGATGAACGCTCCTATGAGCCGGGTCTTGCCGACGCCCGTGGCCAGGGCGAAGCAAAGCGAAGGGAACTCGCGCTCGAAGTCAGCGATAGTCGGGAACTCGCTCCGGATCGCCGCCAGCTTGTCATCGAGTGCCATTTCCGCGCGGACAGGAGCGATATCCATCACCCGGTCCAGGATCTCCAGCGATTCGCGCTGGGGTCGTCGCAGACTGAGCCTCCCGGCTATCGCATTGATGTTGGCGTTCATTTCGGCACCCCCTCGTTGAACAGGGGCTGCTGGCCCATCGGCAACGGGGCTTTGGGGAGGTTCTCGACCCGCAGGCTGTAGTCGTCGTGGCCCCATTCGCAGCGGTCGAGGACGGCCTTCGGGATCTTCTTCACCGTCAGGTTCGGGTAGCCGCCCGCCTGGCCCCGGAATGCGCTGCAGACGACGAGCAGCGACCGGTCCGACCCCACCTCATCGCTGAGCTGGACGAGCTGGTCGTGGTTCAGGTTCGCCGTCGTAACGTAGATGAAGTCGCGCTCGGTGGAGTGGCCGTGCTGCCAATACACGTTGTCGCTGGGAGCGTACACGAAGCCCTCAAGCTTGCAGACTGCCTCCGCGAGCATGGCCCCGTTGAATTCCTTGCTGATAACCCAGTTGCCCCAGCCGTCCTTCTCGAGCAGGGAGGGCGCGAGGCGGTAATAGCGGAACCCGCCACCGCCTTTCCAGCCGGTCTGCTTTGTTACGCCTCCCGGATCTTCGCCATCGATGACCTTGCGGAGTCGAGGGACGATATGAGTGTCGGCCGTAGGATGGAGCTCCACCATGATCCAGCGCCGGCTCAGCTTCTGGGCGACCGCGCCAGTCGTTCCGGAACCGGCGAACGAGTCGAGGACCAAATCGCCAGGATTCGTTGCAATTTGCAACACGCGATACAGCAAGCGCTCCGGCTTCGGTGTGGCAAATGGTTCAATGTCGGGGAGGAGCTTGCGTAGATGGTCCCGTCTTGCTTCCTGATTGGAACCCACTTCTGAGGCAGGCCACCACGTCTTTGGGACGATGCCGTCTTGGACCTCGCTCAAGTACTTCTTGATGATCGGGAGATGGTCACCGTCTTTCCCGAAGTACACCCGTCCTTCCTTCTGCGCAAGTTCGAAGGTCGTCCGACTAAAGCGCCAGTAATTACCGGACGGCGGCGTGACAACTCGCCCAGATGGCAGAGTGATGGGGTACCGCAGGCTCTCACTTCCGCTTTTGGCCGTACCATCAGCGCCTTGACGCCACGGACCGCGAGGATCGTGGTCTGGATTCTGGTAACGAGCGGTGTGTTCGGCGGTCCGCTCCAGTAGGTTGCGAGTCTTCCGCCAGATCTCCTTATTGCGAGCGATAAGGAGGACATAGTCGTGCGAGTTGGATACATCCGTGTCGTTCTTTCGCCCGCTGTCCTTTTCCCAAACCATGGTCGCCACGAAATTCGCCCGCCCGAACACCTCGTCGCACATCACCTTCAGGTAGTGCGCCTCGTTGTCGTCGATGGTGATCCAAAGCGAACCGTCGTCCGAGAGCAGCTTACGGATGAGCTCCAGGCGGTCCCGTATCATGCCCAGCCAGATGGAGTGTTCCAGGCCGTCGTCGTAGTGCTCGAACGCGCTACCAGTGTTATAGGGCGGGTCGATGAAGACGCATTTCACCTTGCCGGCGTAATCCTGCTCCAGCGCTTTCAGCGCCAGAAGGTTGTCCCCGTGGATGAGCAAGTTGTCGAAGATGTCGTGGTCCGTCACCCGGTACGCGGCGTGGTAGCTCTTCTCCGGCTCCTCGATGAGGATGCGGGGTTCCAGCTTCGGCCGGTTCTCCTTGCCGATCCAGGTGAGCTCGAGGCGCTGCTTGCGGTTCGTCATCCTTCCTCCTGCGACGCTGGCTCGACCATGCGGATGAAGACGAGGCTCAAAGGAAGGTCGAGGCTGGCCAGGCGGTTGCGCGCGTTCCGAAGCGTGATCCGGCTGAAGAGGGGCAGGTCGACGGCTTCGCTCTTGCTTCGCGTGACGATCCCGTAGACAACCTCGAATGCTCTGGCGTCGGGCCGTGCGGTCGGATCCGGAAGCCGATGAGACTCGGGCAGCTTGTCATTCAGCTGTTCGCGGAAGTCGGCAGAACGCATGAGAACCTCGGCCGACACAACGCCCTGGGAGAATAGGTGACTCAACACGCCCGAGCCACCGTAACGCTTTACATGGATCATGTGACGTTCCAGCGTGAACAGGTCGCAGAACTCTATCTGGCTGCGTCCGCCGCCATACCAGATGGTCTGGCCATCGAGGAACGCGAGAAACGCCGGATCGGCTGCCGAAACTCGGCGGTTGTAGGCTTCTTCATCCTTGTCGGCGACCGCGTCGTAAGCGGGCAGGTTAAGCTCGCACTGGGGGATGGTCGAAAGTTCGCGACTCAACTCCTCCAAGAACTCCTCATCGACTCGGTACCATCGGCCGTTGTTGAGCACGTAGGCATGACCGTCGAGATCCAGCTCGCAGTAGACACAACGGTAGACAGGCCACTCGTGGAGACGCTCACCGCTGCTCGCACTGATGCAGTACACGGTGCCGCTCTTTAGCTCGGTGATGGTCGGCCCCGCCCCTATCTCATCAAGGTACGACTCCCAGCGGATATCATCATGCAGGTTCCCACGAACCGGCTTGTTGTACTTAAAGCCTTCTACATCAGCCCATTCGATGATGTCGGGCGCGGCGAGCCACGTTCGAGTGAAATCCTTCTTAGAGACCTTTGCCTCGAGCGCTGCGTCGAGCATCGCTTTGAGTGCCGGGTCCCGGACCTCACCCAGATTGTCGACCCACGAGAAGCCACGCGCCTGGTAATCCTTGGACTCAGAGATGGCCAGGAGCCGTGCGAGCAGCGGCGGGATCTCGGACAGGGTGATCGGGAGACTGAGCCGAAGCGCATCCTTGCCAGTCAGTTGTCTACCCAGACCAGAGGCGTCGGGCTCTCCCGACGCCGCGAACAGCACGTCGCGCTCAACGTCGATGCCGAACGCTCCAAGGTCCGCCGCCCGGCCTGATTGGTGGCGTCGACTCAAGGTAACTGTCTCAAGGCTCTGGGCGTCGATACTCCTCAGCCGCTCCGGATTTACGGCGTTGAGCACCACCCTCAAGCCGAAGTTCTCCTCGAACGAATCGGGTTTGAGGAGCGAGTGGCCGAATCCGAATGTTAAGGCGAACCAGCGGCCCTCGACCTGGATAGTCATCACCGCCGAGGCGGAGCCGGCCTTGACGTCCGCGAGCGCATCCCCAACAACATCGCCGAACAAGCCTGCCCAGCGGGGCACTCGGTGGAAGGGACGCTTCCAATAGAGCGTGGCGCCGGGATCGTCGCCCCATTGAGCGCGCTCCAGTCCATCCGGTTGCTTGAGGGCCTCGTCACCGGAGGAGATCGAGTCCTTCAACAATCGGACAGACAAGGCATGCGTTGCCATTACTGGTCCGTTCCTCGATCCACCAAACCGGAAGCGGCGGTGCTCAAGCGGGGCTCCTGGTGGGGCAGGAGTCTCACGGCAGCTATCACCTTGGCCCGCGTGGGTTCGGTCCCTGTCATCTCAGCTCGGCCTCACGAGTGGATACATCCGGCGGGTGTTCCCCGAGGTTGCCCAGTATTGGCCTGAGCGCTTGTTCTTCGGCCAGCCGGTCGTCGGATCAGTGAGGGCGTCGATGAGGTTCAGGACAGCGCCGCCGAAGGCAATCGCATCGGAATCAAGGAGGTCCAGCGAAACTTCGTTGAAGTGACAACCGAAGACGTTCCTTGCCTGGGCGATCCGCGTGAGTTCATCGAGCAACGGGCCGACTTCCTTGGTTGCATAGACAGCCTCGCCGTTACCGTCGGTCCCCGAGAGGTGCTCCACTCGAAGCGTCGCCCGCAGCTTCTTGCCAATGCCAGGCAGTAGGTCGCCAAGCGTGTAGCGATCGTCCGGCTTCCGCGGGACGGGGCACTCATACTGGATGGTCAGGAAGTTCAGCGCGGCTTCGAGGATGTAGCCGGCCTTCGCGCATACCAGTTGGGGGTCGGGGGGTGATTCGGCAAGCAACGTTCGCAGCCGCTCAACGTCAGAGAGCGTCGCAATCAGGGACAGTCCGTTGGTCGGCGTCCATCCGCCAAGTTCCACGAACTGAAAGTCGCCAGCTTCAATCCATCCCCACTTCAGCTTGTGCTTCCAGGGCTTGTAATGCGTCGTGACGATGCAGTGCCTGAAGTTCGCCGACTCCCGGCAGATCATTTCAATGGCCCGGTCGACATGAGGTTCGTCTGAGCTCGTCAGCACATCATCGAGAACGAGGATTGTCGCCCCGGGGTCATCGAGCTTCGCGAGGGCGACGAAGATACACAAGCTAAGAGTGTCGAGGTGGGAATCGCTGAAGTATGCCTGCGGCGGTGCCTCCCGGCCCTCGAATTCGGACCCGAGCGCAAGGGACGCGCGCTTCTTAGGGTCGAGTTGGAGGCTGATCCTGCTGAGGCCCTCGCCCGGGTGGATCTCCTCGTACAGGCGACCAACCTCAGCCGCGATCGCGGAGAGTGCGTCATCCGTGAATGCCTTACGCTCCTCTTCGACGATCGTTAGTGCCGTTTCCAACTTTGGTATAAGCGCATCCAGGTCGTGCTGCGAATCGGTGTTCTCTTGCCAACGGGTGAGGGCGCTCGCGACAAGGTTGTGCCGTCGTTCTCTTTCCTCACGCTCCTCACGCGCCGCACGCCAGGTCGCCGTGAGTTGTGCGTGTTCCTCCAGCCAGGCAGCCAGCGCGCCCGGGTCGCTAGGCGGCGGAACGCCGGGCCGCGGCACGTCTTCCGGAATGCCGTTTGCCCCCGTCGCGAGAGCAAAATCGGCTACCGCAGTTGTAACGGCATCGTGTGCGGATTCGACCTCACCGGTCCTTCGCTCCACGCCCTGCTGGGCTGCGATAACGTCTTGCTGAGCCCGCTCAACTTGCCCGAGAGAAGCCAGACGCTGGTCCACACGCTGTCGGAGATCGTGCACGTTCTCGCGGCTCTCACAGACCGGACAAGCGTCAGGCTCTCGGTGTTCCTCGAGGTACGTCCTGGCAGCACCCAGCAAGCGCGTGAGCTCAGCCGCATCGGCGGTTGCGGCGGCCGCCGCGTCGCGAGCGAGGTCCTCGGCGTCCGACACGGCGTTACGCGCCTCCTCCGCCGCGCCAGCCGCACGGCTGCGCCGGGCATCCGCTTCACGCAACGAGACCATGGTCGACTCAAGCCTCTCGATCGCCGAAACCTCTCCAGCGACCGATTCAATCTCCGCGCCCGCCTCGGCCTGCGCCCACGCCCGCCAACCCGGCGCTGGGCGCCCGGCGGCGACCCACAGGTCTTCTAACGCCTTCTCGTTCTCGGCGACCGCCGCGACCGCTTCCCCACGTCCCTGCTTTAGGTCGCGAATCAGGTCGCGCAGGTTCTTCTCCGATGCCTCTATCCCACGTACGTCGATGAACCGCTCTATCTGCTCGTAGCGCTTGCCCGCCGTTGCCTCAATCAGCGCAAGGACTCGGGCCCGACGCAGAACCTCGGTTCGTGGACGCTGATCGGCTGGGACCACTAGCACGCCGTTGCCGCCCTTCGTGGCCCGCCAGACGTTGCCGTCGGCTGCAAGCTCGACTGAGATATCCGAGGCGCGTTTTCCAACCGAGTGCCAATATGGGTCTGTAGTCCCGAGGCCGCGTCCATCTATCGACCCGACTCGGCCGCTCCCAAGGAACTCGAAAGCGTCGCAGATCGTCGACTTCCCGCTGGCATTGGCGCCATAGACAATCGTCAATCGCTTGCCGCGGTCGAACTCCAGCGTGAACGGCTCGGTCGAGCCTCGCAGGTGCGCAATTGTGAGTCGCTCCAGGCCCCTGTTGCTGGTCATTGCTCGCCTGCCTTGCTCAGCTCGAATGTCAAGCGCCAGTCCTCCTGGCTGAGCGTGCCGGCCGCAAGAGGGCCAGTCAGCTTCTTCGCCGACTCATCCGATAGTCGGCCCTCGGCTACGAGGCGCTTCAGAATACGAGCTGCTAACCGTTCGGACGGCGAACTCACCCTTCAAACCTCATTTCAGACTCCAACGGATGGTGAATAGCTCTTCCATCCGCACGCTCTGCGCAAGTTTGCGCTCGATCGTCTCGATCAACTCCTCACGCTGACGGTCCACGTTGTCCTGCGCATCAAAGAGCGACCGGCGCTTCTGGCTGCGCTCAGCCTCGAGCCCGCGGATCTGTTTCTGCCCGGCGAGCTTCTCTTCGAGGGTGGGAGCCGCCGTCGTGGCGCGCCGTACCTCGCGGATCTGACGATCGAGGTCTTTGATCTCCCGCTCCAGACCCGACTTCAGATCGTCCGCCCAGCTGTCGAGCTTGGCAGCCTCAGCCTGAAAGAACCTCCCGTTGCGCTCCGAGAGGTCGCGCTCGATTTCGCGCCTCCGGCGTGTCGTTACCTCCCCCAGGTCCCCAGGCAGCGGGTCGACTGCGGATCCTCGAACCTCTCCGGGGAGGGTGAGCAAGCGCTCGGCCCGCTCCTGGTCGAACGGTAGGCCGTCGTCGGTCTGCGCTGCGACGATGAGATGCTCTTCCTCGTGATCGAGCGAGTTCACTGACATCAGCGACACGACCAGGAACCCCGTCCGCCCGATGTAGGGCTCGAGGATGGCGATGCGCCCCTCATGCTCGCTGAGCGAGAACTCCACGGTGGAGTACTCGAGCTCGCGCCCCTTCGCCTGGGCAATGATCGCCTCCGCGAGCGGATGGTTCAGCCGGTAGATGTGCGCTTCGGCCGTCCGCCGGGGCAGCTCATACAGTCCGAGCGGGATATCGCCTGCGAATGGTGAGCGCAGGAGTTCGAACGCTGAGTCGCCCCGGAACACAGCGCTCCCGTTCAGCTCGTGGCGGGTGAGGTCAATCAGCCGCCGCTCAAAGCGGCCAAGGACCGCCTTCGACTCCTGCTCCTGCACACGCAATTTCTCACGTACCTCATCATCGAAGTTCTCGAGGAGCTTGCGCCGCGTCGCTGTCATGGCTTCGTTGATCTCGAACTGGAGCTCGAGCTGGAGCGCGTCGAACGCCTGCTTGATCTCGTCTGGCCGACGGCACGTCTGGTAGATGTCGTTGATCCGCTTCTCGAAATCGACGCCAGACTCGATCGCGCCGAGCACTTCGTCGCTCGTGCCGAACACGCCATCAAAGAGCCGAAACTTCTGGTCGAGGAGCTCGTAGACACGCTGGTCCGCTTCATTCTTCCGGTTCAGGAAGTTCACCACCACGACATCGTGTTTCTGCCCATAGCGATGGCAGCGGCCGATGCGCTGCTCGATCCGCTGGGGGTTCCACGGCAGGTCGTAGTTCACGACGAGCGAGCAGAACTGGAGGTTGATGCCTTCCGCGGCCGCCTCGGTCGCTATCATGATCTGCCCCTGCTGCCGGAAATGGTCCACGAGCGCCGAACGCATGTCCGCGGTCCTTGAACCCGTGATCCGGTCGGTCCCGCGATGCCGCTCGACCCAGTCGTTGTAGATCTCCTTGGAGCGTTCGTCGTTGTTGGAACCGTTGAAGAGGACGACGCCGTGCGCCCAAGGCGTCTTAGAGAGAACTCGTAGCAAGTAGTCCTGCGTGCGTCTTGACTCCGTGAAGATGATCGCCTTCCGTTCAGCGCCGAGGTCCATGGCCTTCGCCATGGCGATGTGTAGTGCGCGCACAAGCGCGTCGGCCTTGGCGTTGTTCGTAATCGACCGCGCAAGCCGTGTGAACTCCTCGAGGTCGGCGATCTCAGCGACGATGGCGGCGCGGTCGGCGTCCGAAAGGCCCGCGCCCGGCACCTCATCATCTTTGCCCCACTCCTCGCTGGTTTCGTCCAGGGACTCGTAATCCTGATCCAGCGCCTCCCCGAGGTCGCCGGTCTCTCGTGTCGGCCCCAGCATCGTCTTGAGCCGCTCTGACATCGTCGTAAGGGCCCCGGCGATCGCGAACGTTGAGGACGCAAGGAGCTTTCGCAGAACGAGCGTGATCAGCGTCCGTTGGCCGCTCGGCAGGGCCTGAAGGTTCTCGCGCCTCAGGTACTCGGACACCAGCTCATAGAGCCGGTCCTCTGCTTCGTCGGGCGTGAACTCCTCGAGGATTGCCCGGCGCTTCGTAAATGGGACGTACGCCGTCACCTGGCGCCGCAGCGTCCGATGGCACACCGGTGTAAGGCGCTCCTTCAACGCTCGGAATGTCTCATCCTCCTCGAGGTTCCCGAACTGCTCTCGGAAGCTCCGCGGGTCGCCAAACGCGTGCTCATCGATCACGCTCACGAGCCCATACAGCTCGAGCAGCGAGTTCTGCAACGGTGTCGCCGTCAGCAGGAGTTTCTTCCGGTCGCGGAGCGCGCCACGGATCACGTTGGCGATGACATTCGATGGCTTGTAGACGTTCCTGAGCCGGTGCGCCTCGTCGATGACGACGAGGTCCCATGGCGTCGTCATGACATCGATGTCCTTGCTGCGCGCGAACTGGTACGAGCAGATGACCACTTGATCCGCTCGCTCAAAGGGCCGCATGACTCCATCCCGGAGCGCCTGGTTGTAGGACTTCGTCTCGAGGATGGTACACGGCAGGAAGAACTTCTCAGTCAGTTCCTGGTGCCACTGCTTGCGGAGGCTCGCCGGTGTGATCACCAGCAACCGCCGGCGTCGCTCGGCCCAATGTTGCGCTAGGACGAGCCCGGCCTCGATCGTCTTTCCGAGCCCCACCTCGTCCGCGAGGATGGCTCCCTTCGAGAGCGGCGACCGGAATGCGAACAGGGCCGCGTCGACCTGGTGCGGGTTCAGATCGACCTGAGCGCCCGCGACCGCACCCGCCAGCTTCTCCAGGCTGTCGGATGCGGCTCGCCGCGTGAGCTCGTACGCGTAGTACTTCGCGTGGTAGTCAGTGAGTTGGATCACGCCCGCATCCTGACCGGAGATTAGTTCGCCACCGGACGGCATGATACTAGAGGTGAGCGGGCCGGAGGCGGGCCGTGACCTGGGCGAGCCTCGTCTTGGTCGAGTAGATGCCTCGATTCAAGCAACGGCCTGCTCGCGGGAGTTCTCATCCTCGCTCGGGACGACGCAGTGCAGCACATCAATGCTCGGAACGCCGATGACGAGGCCGAAGCTGCTAGGCGAGGCGACGCCGATCAACCGACCGTTCACTCCGGCAAGCCGGGGGAGCCCGTCCCGACTCCCAAATGACCGAGGTCAGACATCCGCCACTGCAAGCTCGCCCCAGCGGTCAGGACCGTGACACTTGTTTCGTCGGTCGCGCGCTATGCCCCGATCGAATCCTGGATCATCCCGGCGATGACCCTGGCGAGGAGCACGATCGAGAACCCGATCAGGGCGTTCACAATGGCCGACTTGCCGCGCTCCATCTGGTGGGGGCTGCCGGCCGCGGACATATAGAGGAAGGCGCCCCACATTACGAAGAAGGCGGCCACGGCGGCGCCGACGCCCATGCCGATGTTAAGCAGGTTCTCGAAGAGGGTGTTGATCTGTTCCATCACATCGGCCTCCTATCTGCCGGTGTTCTGAAGGGGCTCTTCCGACCGCAGCCGGAACTCGGCCACGAGCCAGCGGCCCTGTATGCGGATAAGCCGGCAGGTCACGTGCTGCCGGAGCCGCTGCTCGCGGAGCTGACCAGTTGTGGCGTCAACGGCGCGGCGGGTCTGTTCGCTGCTCGCTGACACAGTCGCTTCCGTGTCGGAGTAGGCAGTGACCTGGACCGTGACCGTCTCTGTCGTCATCGTTTGTTGCTGACCGAGCGCCGACGGGTCGACCTGTGAGGCGACGACCGCGGCGTGGACGTCGCCGGTGCTCAGGCTCAACAGCCGCTCGCGGTAGGCTGTGGGCTCACGGAAATCGAAGGTGCCGTAGGCCTCGACGAAGAGGCGTGCCGCTTCCTCCACCTCGTCCATGCCCTCGCCTTGACCCCGCAGCCGATTCGCTCCCTGCCAGCCACTCACGATGGCGGTGACCAGGAGGGTCGCGGCGAGCCCGCCGAGGACGAGCATCACGCCACGTCCGCCGGTCATGCGACCGGTCCTTTCACCGGGCGGCCGGCACTGGCGAAGTGGCTGGCCCAGTAGGGGTTGTCCAGCGGCACCTCTTTCACGAACTCACCCGGCTGGGTGGCCATGATCACGACGCCGTTTCCGGCGTAGATGCCGACGTGGGTGATGCGTTCGTGGGACGGGTAGGTGTTCTCGTAGAAGAGGAGGTCGCCGGGCTGGAGGAACTCCAGCGCCACGGGCATCGTCGCGTTGAACTGCGCCTGCGACGTTCGCGGCAGGGAGATGCCGAGCTGGGCGTAAATCCACTGTGTCAGGCCCGAGCAGTCGAACGAGTCCGGCCCTGCCGCCCCCCAGACGTAGGGCAGTCCGAGGCGGGACCGCGCTAGGGCGACGGCCTGGGCCGGGATGCCGGCGGGATCGAGGTAGCCGTAGCTGGTGGCGATGCTCAGGACGTGGTCGACGTAGGACCACGAGTGGTTGTAGGCGTAGAGCGCACTCCGGAGGTTGCCGGGCGCCCCGTTGGCGAGCAGGAGCTGGGCCGCAGCAGGCAGGCAGTCGTGATAGTTGAGTGGATCGGCAACGCCGTCGCCGTCGCCATCAACGCCGTAACCTGCCCACGTCGCGGGCATGAACTGGCAGTAGCCCAGGGCGCCGGCCGGGCTCGGGCCCATGTTCGCGCCGAAGCCCGACTCGACCTTCGCGACCGCCGCCAGCACCTGCCAGGGGACGCCCGTCGCAGCAGCCACCTGCTGCATCACGGCGAGGTGCTCAGGAGGGATCTCGGCGAGCGCGGCGGCGGAAGCCGGTGACTGACCGATGCCGGGAGTGCCGCCGAGCGCGGCCATGAGGAAGAGCATCGGCGCGAGCAAGACGACGCCGACCACGCCCGCAACCTTGAGGCCCTCGCTACCGACGCCGCCGAAGATGTCGCCTGTACGTGGGTTCGGGTTCATGGCGTCCTCCTATGCCCGTCCCGCTGCGGGCCGAGGAGCTGCCCCGGCTCCGCCGGCGCCACCGGCAGCGGCACCGGCGCGACCCGCTCCGGCCATCGCGCCGAGGGCGTGCGTGGCCATCGCGAAGGTGAGGACGTTGGTGACGCCGGCCTGGCTTCGGGCCGAGCGCAGGAGCGAGGGGACCTTGAGGGTCAGCCAACAGACCGCGAGGCCCAGGAGCATCGTCAGGAGGGCGTTGGAGACACTCCCCGGCGTCAGCTCGACCATCAGCGCGGTGCCGAGCGCCAGGACCATGACCTGGACGGCCTGCTGGAAGACCGTGATCACGAAGAGGTCGGTCCACCAGCGCGTCCACTGTTGGGTCTGCGGCAGCACCCAGAGCAGCGCGGCAATCGGCCCGAGGACGATGAGCATCGCCAGCAGGGCGAGGCGCATCAGCATCTGGAAGACCAGGAGGATTGCGACGATGCCGTAAGCGACGGCCGTGAAGATGAGCGCCAGGCCCTCCTGCGAGGGTGTCGCCTGGTCATAGCCGGGGAGGCCGACGTCGCCGACGCCGGCGGCGAGGGCGTTGTTGATGTCGATCAGCATCCGCGCGAACTCGAGCGTCAGGTTGGCCGCGAGCGCGGCGAGGATGACGCGCGGGAGGAGCTCCATCGCCTCGTGGTAAGGCGACCGGGTGTGCTCCTTGATGATGACGTTAAAGCCGCCCCACATGACGACGACCGCCAGGGCGACGTTCACGATGGCGCGGGAGAAGTCGTAGAGGCTGCGGACGGTCGGGCTGTCGTAGGTGCCTTCCGCCGGCGTCCGTGTGACGAAGTTGAGCGACGAGCCGCCCATGCCCAGCGCCCAGTCGACGAACCCGCGGATCGCCTCCAGCATCGCCTGCCCGATGAGCGTGAACACAGCGTTGACGATGTCCTTCGCCCAGTTGACGGGGTTGAGGCCGCCGGGAAGCCAGTCCAGGGGGTTGGGGATCCAGTCGGTCGGGTCGGTAATCGGGAGGTCGACCAGCGTGTCAGGTGGCGGCTGACCGTCCGGGCCGGGCTGGCCGGGTGGGCCCTGCTGTGGTGCTGGCGTCGGCGGACTATTGAGGAGGGGGATGCTGGCCGACGACAGCTGGTCCAGCGTGTCGTCTGTCTCCTGCGCGGTGGCGGAGGTTGCTCCAACCAACAGCGCGCAGGCCAATCCCAGTGCAAGGGCGGCGAGGGCGAGGATGCGCATGTCTGACTCCAGCGGCCAGGAGGCCGTGATGAGTCAGCTTGCGAACCGGCGTTCCCTCCGCGTTCCAGGATCCTGCCCCGCCCGTTCCAATCCGGGGGTGGCCGTTCCAATTTCGCTCGCATTTCGTTCCAACGCGCTGTTCCGCCGGACCTGAATGCCTGTTTGCCATCTTTACCATCGGCCAGTGCGAGACGAATTGGAGTCCCCGTGTACGCTGCGGGACATGGACATGCCCATCTGACGACGACTAATCGCCCCGCGCACACGACGCCGCGGCCGCCCCGTCGGGAGGACCGTCGTTGCGCCTATCGCTCGGGGTCGCACGAATGAGGAAATTGCGGAACACCTTGGGATCTCATTGTCCGGAGCCAAGTAGCACGTCAGCGCCGATTCTGAGCATGCCAGAAGTAGATACTTAAGAAGAGGCAGCAGACTGGTGGCGTTGGGAGAACGGGCTGGCGTATCGGCTTTGCCAAATGAGCGCGTGCCCCACGGGCATCGGTCTCGCTCGCTGGGTCGCGGCTACCGGCGTTGTCGGTGCTGTGGGATGTTGGCCGTCCTCGTGCTCGCTACGGTGTTCGTGCCTATCCTCCCCACAGCCGGATCGAACTGGCGACGAAGTGGTATGCCTTTGCGCGCCGCCGCGCACTTGCGAAGTCCCGGAGTTACCGGGGACGAAACGATGCGTGGTCGCGACGACAGACTGAATGTGTAAATCGCGGGAGTTATTGATCCGGGGGCGGGTGGGATTGCGAGGACATTGAGCCGGATCGCGGGGGTTATGGAGCAACCCGACGCACGTTCGCATCATGCCGGTCAAGTAGGCCGGCGTGGCGTTTCGGGAGGTTCACGCATGCAGATCATGGAAGTCATCCGGCTGTGGCAGGCGGGCGAGGGTGCCCGGGCCATCGCGCGGGCCACAGGACTGGCGCGCAACACGGTGGACAAGTACCTGCGGCTGGCGGTGGCGGCCGGGGTGAAGCAGGGAGGCGAACCGCCGGGCGAGGCGCTCTATGCCAGGCTGGTGACCGGGAGCCGGCCTGGTCCCAAGCCAGGGGCAGTGGCTACGCCAGGGAAGACCCTGCTTCGCGGCCAGCAGGAACGCATCGGCGAATGGATCGACAAGGAGCACCTGCAGCTCACCCGCGTCCACGAGCTGCTCCTCGCCGACAACATTGCGGTGTCCTACACGACCTTGCGCGAGTTCGTGCAGGAAGCCGGGCTCTGGAAAGCGGCCAGGACAACCCTGCGGATGGCGGACTGGCCGCCGGGCGAGGCGGCCGAGATGGACTTCGGCAAGCTGGGGCGGATCATGGATGCGGCCACGGGCAGGAAGCGAACCCTGTGGGCGCTGGTCATCGTCCTGCTCCACAGCCGCCACCAGTTCGTCTGGCCGATGTTCCATCCTCAAGCGCCTCAAGCTCGGCCAGGCGATCCCCACCCTGCCCGACCGACTCGCCCTCGCCCGTGCCCAGCAGCTCGACTACGCCGCCTTCCTCACCCTCATCGTGGCCGACGAGGTGCAGCGCCGTGACAACGTCGCCCTCGAACGCCGTCTGCTCGCGGCGGGCGTCGAGGAGCGCGTCACCCTCGAGGACCTCGACTGGTCGACGCCGATCCAGGTCGACCGCCGTCACCTCAACGAGCTCTTCTCCCTGCACTTCCTCCAGCGCAAGGAGCACGCCCTCCTCGTCGGGCCAGTGGGCGTCGGCAAGACATTCCTCGCACAGGCCCTCGGCGCTGCTGCCACCCGCGCCGGCTACTCGGTCCTCTTCCGCCGCGCCGACGACCTCCTCCGCGAACTCGGCCAGGCCCGCGCCGACCACAGCTTCGAAGTCGCCTTCCGCCGCTACCTCGCCCCGGACCTGCTCCTGGTCGATGACTTCGGCCTCCACCGCCTCAATCAGCAGCAGTCCGAGGACCTCTATGCGCTGATCATCGAGCGCCACCGCCGCTCCAGCTTCATCTTCACGAGCAACCGCGACGTCTCTGAGTGGGTCGGGCTCTTCGCCGACCCCATCCTCGCCAACAGTGCCCTCGACCGCCTGGCGAACGGAGCTCACCAGCTCGTGATCGAAGGCCCCAGCTACCGCGCGAAGTTCGCTCCGCGTCCGCCGGAGGCGCCTATGTCCTGGCACGACCCGGTCGGGGTGGCTCAATAACTGCAGCGACGCCTGGCTCAATGACCGCCGCGATTGACAACTGAATGCGGTCGACTCGATACGGGCGGTGCCCATATCGCTGTCGGCGCGACGGCCCGCAGCGCTCCTCCGCGCCGTGACCGCTCCTGATCGGTGCCTTGCCGACGAATTCCCGGCCCCGCAAACTGTCGCCAACTTGGTCAGGAAACCGCGAGTCTTAACCACATGACGATGCCTTCTGTTACCGGTATATCAGCGCTCGAGGAAACAGTGCAGATTCCGCTGCGCCAGGGAAGCATGCGCGCCCTTCTCATGAAGCCGACGACCTCCTCCCCGGCGCCCGGGGTCCTCCTCTTCCACGAGATCTTCGGCCTCAATGACGACATGGCGGAGAAGGCTCGCCGCTTCGCCGCCATGGGTTACGTTGCCCTTGCACCCGACCTCTTCGCTGGCCGTGGCCCCAAGCCTATCTGCGTCATGCGCACGATGCGGGAACTCGGGCGCGGCTCGGGCGCGGCGTTCGAGCGCATTGAGTCGGCGCGCTCGTGGCTCGCCCAACAGCCCTTCGTCGACGCTTCGCGCCTTGGCGTTTGCGGATTCTGCATGGGCGGTGGCTTTGCGTTGCTCGTCGCGGCCCGGGCGCCAGTAGGCGCGGCTGCCGTCTTCTATGGCCAGATGCCGAAGAAGGCAGACGAACTCGATGGCATCTGTCCCGTCGTAGCGGGATACGGCGGTCGCGATCGCAGTCTCCGGGGTGCGCCCGAGGGGCTTCGCGCCGCGCTCGAGCAGCGCGAAGTCCCGTACGACATCACCGTTTACCCGGACGCCGGCCACGGCTATCTCAGTTCGCACACTGGCGCCTTTGCGAAATTCGGCGCCGTCGGACCCATTAAGCTCGGCTTCAACGGCCCGGCCGCGGAGGACAGCTGGAAGAGGGTCGAGCGTTTCTTCCGGCGGCACCTCGCCGGGGAGGAGCCGGTCGATTGAGGCCCCGTTGCGAGCCTGAAACTCTCGGGCCATGCGGGCTCCACCGGGTTCGAAGGCCCTTCCGCTGCACGGATGCGATGGGTCCGTCGATCTTTGCGCTTCCGACTCCACTCAGGGCGGCGTGCGGCTGCTCCCCCGCGGCAGGTCGTCATCGCCCTCCCTGCGGGGCAGGCTCGCCCGAACCTCTGCGCCCGCAGTGAAGGCCGACGAGCTTCGCGTGGATGGACTGAGGTCGACGGTCGGCACGTGGCCCCTACTGTCTCGCACAGCTATCGGAGCGCTGAGCGCCCTTTAGACGCCACGGGGTTGGCCACTGTGGGGGTCACGCAGATGACTTGTACCGGGGCGACCGCTCAGCTCGCGTCACGGGAAGACCCGGGGGAGCTGACGTTCGCGCGGCTCTCTCGGAGGCCTATGCCCGGTGGCACGCCGTCAGAGAGTTGGCAAGCCAGCAGAGGTCCTGCGCGAGGACTGGCGTGACTCGATGGAAGCGTCGGGCGGAAAGACCGGCTTCTGAAGCCCGGGGGGATGATCCCTCCACGCCCCGACCGCCCGATCAGGATGCTTCCACAGGGGCGATCTCCTGGAGCGTTCGGACCGCGTCTTCGATGTGGTGCCCGATGCCCCTGACTTCGTGCCGGAACGCGCCCCGGATGATGCCCTGCTTGTCGATGACGTACGTGACGCGGGCGGTCATCAGGCCGAGGAGCCCGCGCGCACCGTACAGCTTGCTCAGACGTTTATCGGTGTCGGGGATGAGCGGGAAGGGGAGGCTGTGTTTCTCCCGGAACTGCTGATGGCTATCCGCGGAATCGGCGCTCACACCGACGATGATCGCGTCCAGCGCGGTGATCGGCTCATACTTGTCGCGGAAGGCGCATGCCTCCCGGGTGCATCCAGGGGAGTCGTCCTTCGGGTAGAAGTAGAGGACGACGTGCTTCCTGCCGCGCCAGTCCCCGAGGTTGAAAGTCTCGCCGCTGTCCAGCGTGGCAGTGAATTGCGGTGCCACGGTCCCGGCTTCAAGCATTACTGATGTCTCCTTCTCGGCCGTACTGGAATTCAGTCCCGTGTCATCTCGCCGCGGCCGAACGGCTCATGCACTCGCTCAACCTCGATGACGACAGCGATCCCCTTGCGCTCCGGGTCATAGTCAAGCTCCGGCTTCACCACGCGCTCCATCACCTGCTCCCTCAGCGGACCGTCCTCATGGAGCTCGGCCCGGCCGAAGAAGCGGATGTACGTCCTGTGCTCCAGGTCGAGGAAGAGGACGGCGACGTGGGGCGACCGCCTGAGGTTTTCGAGGTGCCCACCACGGGTCCTCTCCCAGTAGGCCAACCGGTGCTCGTCGAGCACGAGCAGGCTGCCTTTCGGCCCGATGTCAGGGCGGCCGCCTTCGTCCACGGTTGCGAGCACGCAGGGCCGCCCCTGGGCGAGCGCCGCCCCAACTGCATCGGTAAGTTCGGTCAGATCGAAGGCCATTGAGGAAGACTCCTTGAGTGCGTTTCTGCCGATTGGATACGACCGCGCCGCTCTCAATCAGCGACCCGGAGGATCACCACAGCGGCGCAGAGGCCGAACAGGACGATCGGCGCGATGACCATCGCGGGCGCGGATTTCCGCGCGTCGGTATAAGCGGCTCCAACCATCGTCACCGCCAGCACGACGCCAGCCGCGATAGCCACCTCGCCGGCGAACAGACCCGCGACCATCCCGGCGGCCCCTGCCACCTCGACGACGCCGGTGACCACCCGGAACCACTGCGGATAGCCGTACCGGTTGAAGTTGTCGACCTGCATCCGCACGCCAGCTAGCTTCAAGCCTCCCGAAAGAAGGAAGACAGCGGCGAGCACCACTTGGATGACTCCGGCGGCCGTGTCCATGGTTCCTTACCTGTCATGGGGGCCGGCCCGGCCCAGTTCGGTTACGAACCGTAACACGTTACACATCGTAACCGCAAGACCCGGCATACTTCACGACATGGAGGATGATGCCCACGGCCGCGACATGAGATATTGCCCCTACTTCCAGGCCACGCTCGAGCTGATCGGACGGCGCTGGACCGGTTCGATCCTGCGCGCGCTCTGCATGCGGGCGATGCGTTTCAGCGAAATCAGCCGCGAGATCCCTGGACTCTCTCACCGGCTGCTCGCAGAACGCCTCAAGGAGCTCGAGGGGGCTGGATTGGTTGAGAGGGATCCCACGACTCAGGACCTCAGCTACCGGCTCACCGCCCCGGGACACGGGCTGGAAGGCCTGTTCCGGGAGGTGGACCGATGGAACGAGCGATGGGTCGCGTCCGACGGCGCAGAGGGGCGCTGAGCGATGGCCCGGTTCGCGGCGGTTGCATCGAGAGCTTGGAACGCGTCGCTCTCCACGTTGTGAACGAGCCGAGAGTTGGCTTGATGGCGGAGCTTCCGCATGGCGTTGTCCGGGCACTGACGGCGGGCGGCCGAAGTCACCGCGACGCGGCTCAGCGAGCTGCGCTGTAGCTCGCCGGGGCGACCTACAGGGATCAGGCAGATGGACTTGCCCACGACGCGCGTCCTTCGTGCGCGCCCTCTCCCCACCTTAATAATTGGAGCTCGCATTGGACCCGCGGCGATCCGCTCCACGTTGACCATCGAGATCGTCGAACCCAGGAAAGAGGACTGCTACCGCCTCCGAATAACCAAGCCCATAGGCTTCTGTGGCGAGCCCGGCCAGAACCCTTGCAACCTGCTCGCCGTCCTCGATGCTACTGGTCGCCTCGCGAGTGGGCTCTTCAGCGAGGTGTGCCATCCTGTTCGCGTTCTCGATAAGGAAGTGGGCGGCCTGCTTCCGCTCGATCTCGCTGAACTGCTCCTTGATACTGGACCGCATGCGACGCATGATCGCTGAATCTTCCATGACGAATGCTCCGTTCCTTTCTGGCTAAAGTTTCACGCATGCAACTCATAGGACGGCTCAGCCGCCTCATCATCCTGCAGTCGTACGAGGAGCCCTTCATCAACGAGCGCCTCCAGGTGGGCTTCGGTCTCTGACAACGCGAGCATCTGATGCATCCCGCCTTTACGTCCATGGAAGATGACGGACATCATCTCCAACGCGGTTCTCGGCTGTGTCCGGAGCTCGGCGACGATTTTCTGCCGGCGTGATTGGTGGTGGGCAGCGATCTCACGGCACCGAGCGCCGACGTCCTCCACCGATCCTTCATGCGCCGGCAGCGCGCGGCGGGGCGCCATGCGCTCGACCAGCGCAAGAGAGTCCTCGAAGTCGTGCAGCGGATTCCTGCCTGTAGCATGAACCCGACCCACATGGGGCGTGATGCGCGCGAGCAGGTGGTCTCCTGTGAACAGCACTCCGGTTCGCGCGTCGAACACGCAGAGGTGGCCCTCGGTATGTCCAGGTGTCCAGACCACATCGAGGTCACGACCGCCGATGGAGAACGTCTCGCCACCGGCGACGATCGTCGGCGAGGTGACCGGGACATCCACCTCCTGGAACAGCTCTCGTAGATCGCCCGAACTGAGGCTGGCCCCTTTGGCCATGGGCCGGAAGAAATCTCCGGCCATATCGAGCGTGTTCATTTGTTGCAGTCGCGGCCAGTCGGCCTCATGGATCACGACTGGGCAGCCGGAGCCCTGTTGCATCCAGCCGGCGAGGCCGGAGTGGTCCGGGTGGAAGTGAGTCAGGATGATCAGGGCGATCCGTGAAAGACCGCCGATCGCTTGCTCGAGCTCCGCGACGAGCTGCGCGCGAGCCACTTCCGAGGGGAACCCGGAATCGACCAAAACCCAACCGGCGCCGGTTTCAAGGGCGTAGACGTGGACCTCCCGGAGCGCGAACGGCATCGGGACCGTGAACTGGAGCACTCCGTCGTCGGCAATCTTCACAGCAGGAGTCCTTTCGACGTGGGGAACACTGCCCGCGTTATCCTCCGGACGCCGGCGACTCTTCGGGGGCCACGAGGAGCGGGCGGTCGGCATTATGGCCAAGCCATTGCGCCGTCCCACCGAGGTGCCGCCCGCGGAGCCCCATCCTGCCGTGACCGCCGACGGCGATCAGGCCAGCATCGATCGCACGCGCCGCGGCGAGGACGGCGATCCCTGCGCGACCACGCATCCGCATGCTGCGCTCCGAGAATTCCGGAACGAATGCGAGATACTCGTCTTCAGGGACCGAGCCCGGCTCAAGGACCTCGACTTCGACGACTGCAACGCCGGGCACGAGACCACGAGCGGTTGCGGCCGCCTGCTTCGCAAGCGCCGTCCCGTCCATCCCCACCACCGCCAGGTCCACCCGCCTCGGCAGCCCAACACGCGGCGGCAGCAGGACGAAGGGCGACCTCAGGTGGTGGATGACATTTTCTCGACCGCGGCGGAGCAGGGACCGGGCAAAGGTGCCGTGCTCGCCAGCCGTGAGCACAAGTACCGTGCCCTGAGCTTCGAGTGCGACCTCCGGGATGACGACTTCGGGCATACCCGTCTCGACCCGTTGCTGGACATCGAGCCCGTTAACCGCCCGGCTGCCGGCGAGCAGGGAAAGCATATCGTTGGCCATGGCCGCCGCGTTCTCGGCGAGTTCCGAGTTGGTCACCGGATCGATGATGTTCAGGAGCGTGAGTGGAAGGCCGGCCTGCCGCGCGAGCGCGACCGACCACAAGAAACCATTCTGAATCTCCTCGGGATGGCCGAGCACGGCAACGATACCGGTCACTTGCTGTTGGGGTTCGGGCTGCATCTAAGGGCCCTCCTGAACGGTAGCATCGTGTCCAACCCTTCCCGGGATAGCGTTTCGAGCCTGACCCGGAGACCCGCCGCGCGCGAAACGACGCTTGAGGTCATCCACCAGGCTATAGACCACGGGTACGACGACGAGTGTGAGAACGGTCGAGGAGAACAGGCCACCGATAACGACGCGGCCAAGGTCCGCCGCGATGAGCGCGCCCTCCGTGAGACCGAGCGACAGCGGGACGAGGGCCAGCATCGCGGCGATCGCCGTCATAAGGATCGGCCGCAGGCGCGTCTGGGCGCCTTCCACGATCGCCTCGTAGGTCGAGTAGCCACGCTGGTTCCTGAGCATAATGACGAACTCAAGCATCACGATAGCATTTGTCACTACGATGCCGACGAGCATCAGCAATCCGATCAACGCGCTCACGCTCAGCGCCGAGCCTGTCAGGACCAGCGCTACGATTGCGCCGATCACAGCCAGCGGCAGGCTGAACAGGATCACGAACGGATCCAGCCAACTCCGGAAGAGCAGCACCATCACAACGTAGACGAGAACCACCGAGGCAAGAATCGCGAAAAACAGGTTGCTGAAGCTTTCCTCGATGTCGCTTGCGATACCACCCTGTTCGACGAGGATGCCATCGGGCAGATCGATGCGGTTGACCGCTGAGAGGGCATCCGCCGCGATGCCGGCGGTGTCCTCGCCGGTCACGTCAGCACTGATCGTCGCGCCGGGGCGTCCATCGACGCGAGTGAGACGCTCCTGCCGCTCGATGACGTCGATGCTCGCGATGTCGCTCACCCGGGTCCCGGGGACGATCTCGAGCGCGGCGAGCTGTTCGAGATCCTGCGTGGCACCCGAGATGAGGACGCGCAGGTTCAGGGGCCCTTCGCCGAAGTCCACGGTTGTGACCGTAGTGTTCGATGAGAGGCTGCCCACAACCTCGGAGACGCCCTGGGCGGATACACCTGCTTCGAAGGCCCGTTGCGGATCGACGATGATCTGCAGGGTCTGGATCACGCTTCCCACGTCGGACTTAACGTTCGCCGTCTCGTCGGTACCGCGAACCGCATCCGCGACCTGGGCGGCGACATCGGCGACCAGGGGAGCATCACCCTCGGTCTCCGCGGAGACGGTGAAGACGATCCCACCTGGGGGTCCCAGGCCGCCGCCGGTCGCACTGACCGCGAGGTTGTCAGCGGCCGGGAGTTCTTGCGCGAGCCGTTTCCGGAGATCCTCGGCAATGTCATCCTTATTCCCGGAACCGAATTCCACGGTGATCGTGGCGCTGTTCGGACCCTGCCCGGAGAGAATATTGCCAATGGCTCCGATGTCCGACCCCGCGCCCGTGATGATCGTCTGCATCGCCTTGACGTCGTAGGCATCCAGCAACCCCTCCACCGCGGTCGCCTGCGCCAGGACAGCCTCCTGCGTTTGACCAGGCTTCGCATTCACCGTGACCGTGATGATGTTCTCGCCGGCCGGGGGGAGGAACACAACCGGGAGAAGGGGCACCAGAGCGAGGCTTGCCACGAAGGCCGCGCCCGCGATAGCGAGGGTCTTTCCGCGGTTTCTGAGCGACCAGCGGAGGATTGGGGAATACGCGCGGGCGAGTCTCGTGTCGGCTGCCCGCTTCTCCGGCTCGACTTTGACGCGGCCCGCAATCGTCAGCTTGGTGAGCACCGGGATCACCGTCACTGCGACGATGAGCGAAGCGATCAGGGCGAAGACCACCGCGAGCGAGAACGAGAGGAAGAGCTCGCCGACCAGCCCACCGACCAGCCCCAGCGGCAGAAAGACCGCGCATGTCGTTGCCGTGGCGCCAACGATAGCGATAGAGACCTCGCGTGCCCCCGCGATGATCGCGGGGAAGGGCTCTTCCCCCTCGGCCATGTGCCGGTAAACGTTCTCAAGCACCACGATGGAGTCGTCGATGACCCGCCCGATCGCGATGGTTAGACCGCCAAGGGTCATGATGTTCAGCGAGTACCCGAGTCTGTCCAGCAACACCACGGCGATAACGATGGAGAGCGGGATCGAGACAGCTGTGACCAGCGTCGTCCGCCAGTTCGCGAGGAAAATGAACACGATGACAACGGCGAGGATGCCGCCGATGAGGCCCTCTTCGACCACGCCATTGATCGATTCGGTAATAAACTCGGCCTGGTCCTGGAACACCGTCACGGAAACTCCAGCCGGCAGCTTCGCTTCCACCTCTTCGAGCGCATCCGTGACCGCATGGGACGTCTCGACCGTGTTGGCGCTCTTCTCTTTCGTGACGCGGATTGCGACCGCGGGCTGCCCGTCCGCCCGGGTCACGCCCGTCGACGACGCCTGGCCCTCCTCGACGGTGGCGATGTCGCCGAGCACCACCGCAGAACCATCGGGAGCGCGAAGCTGCAGGCCCCGGATGTCGTCGAGCGACTGGTACGTCACCACAGTTTCGATCGGCAGGCGAACCCCGTCCGCCGTGATCTCACCCGACGGAAGCAGCACGTTGTTATCCGCGAGCGCCTCGGTTATCTGGCTGTACGTCAGGCCCGACGCGACGAACGCCGACGCATCGAGCGACACGAGGATCTCTCGAGCCGCGCCGCCCACGATACTCACCGAGGCGACCCCATCGATCGTCTCGATCTCGGGGATGACGTCCCGCTGCGCGACGGTGAGCAGTTCGGCCGTCGAGAGGTCGCCCTGGAGGCTGAAGTCAACGATCGGCAGCAGTGTTGGGTCGAACGTCAGGATCGATGAAGCGCTGGTCGCGGGGAGGCGCGTGCTGTCGAGGACCGCCTGGACGTCCTCCTCGGCCGCATCGAGGTCTGACCCGAAATCGTACTCCATCGAAATCAGCGCCAGGCCTGCGACCGTCGTCGATTCCATGCGCTTGACGCCGTCAAGTACCTTGAGGCGCTCCTCGAGTGGCATCGTCACAGACGTCGAGATATCGCTCGCCTGGGAATCCGGGACCTGTACGATCACCGTGACCAGGGGGAACTCGATATCCGGGATGAGTTCCTGGCGGACATTGAAAAGCGTATATGAGCCGTAACCAGCCACGGCCAGGACCACGACGACCACAAGCCAGGTCTTCCGGTAGCTGTATTCGGTGATCCAAGAGACGAGCCGGCTCAAGAGTCGCTCCAACCGGGGGATGGTGGTATCATGAACAGGAATTCCGCTTCTGGTCAATGGAGGAACAGGAAAGGCTAGGGAAATATGACGGACAGGCGCCTCTGGCCTTGGGGGACGGCCGGCTTCCCGGGAGTGAGTTCGCGGAGGTGGGTTGGCCGGCGCCGGCTCGCCGGGGTCTGTAAAGGATGACGCACCCCAGTCGCTCCGACGCAATGGCGAACCGGGCGAGATTGCTCGAGTCCGCGCGGGACGCGTTTGCCGATCTCGGACCCGCCGCCGAGATCGCTTACATCGCCGAGAGGGCGGGCGTTGGCGTCGGCACGATCTACCGCCACTTCGGCAGCAAGGAGGGTTTGCTTCACGAGGTGGTACTCCAGGCGGTCACCGAATTCGAGCGCGAGCTTGGGGATACGGAGCGGAGGGCTGAGCCCACCGTCGCTTTGCGAGTCTTCCTGGGTGCGCTACTTCGGACAACCGGCAGCTACGGCTGGCTGTTTGACGCGATGCTCAGCGGCCAACTGCCCGAGGAGGCAAGCTCGGGCATCGAAGGAGTGGAGGCCGGCAAGCGGATATCGATGATCCTCGATCGGGGCGTGGCCTCCGGCGTCTTCCGCGCCGACTTTGACGTCGATGTGGCGTCCAACCTCCTCCTCGGCCTCCCGCTCACGTGGAAGTATGGTCAGCTGCGGGAGTCCATGACCATTACGGACGCAGTCGATCGGACGATCGGGGTCTTTCTTGCCGGTGCGATGGGTGACGAATCGTCCAGGCGGAGGTAGCACCCTCGCGGCTTTCGGGTGAAGCAATGGTGCATCGAAGCAGCCGAAGAGCGTACCAACGGAGACGAACTGATCGTTGCAGGGGCATCTCCCGGACCGGCGGGATCAGGCCGGCGAAGCGCCGTCGAGCTCATCAAGCGCCAGCGTCACCAGGGACACAACGAACTCCGGGTACTGGAGTGGGAGGAAGTGGCCGCTTCCGGGGATAACGAACTCCACGCAGGAAGGGATGCGTCGAGCAACCGATGGTGAGCACGTTGTGCGCATGCCAAGGCTCCCGGTGGCGCGGCAAAGCCATACGGGGCACCGGAGCAAAGGGAGGTAGTCGGCCGCGCGCGAGCCGCCGGTCGTCTCGAAGATATCCGCCTCCACCGACGGCGGACAACTGAGACCCCACTCGCCGTCCCGGGAGATGATCCCCGTCTCGACCCAACTCTCGAATACGGGGCGGGACCATAAGGAATAGGGCGCCCGCGCCGCAAGGTACTCAACTGCCTCATCTCGCGTTGCCCACACTCCACGCCGCTGACGCGTTCGTTCAAGCAAGGGCGAACCGTTGGCGCCGCCGCCGGTTGTACGCTCGGGCTCGATGACCACCGGTTCAAGGAGGACTACGCCCGCCACCGATGCGCCGATTCGGCCGGCAATCTCGACCGCCGTAGCGCCGCCAACCGAATGACCGACAAGGAGGGCATTCTCCCAGCCCTGCTCTTGGATGAGGGAGCCCACACTGTCAGCCAATGCCCCCCAGGTTACCGGCTTAGCCGGGCCGGAGGATCCGCCGTGACCAGGAAGGTCCACCAGGATCGATCGACACCGCTCGGCCAGCGCGGCGCCCATGGGACGCCAGCACCCGCGAGAGAAACCCGTCGCGTGGAGGAAGACCACCGGCCGTCCATCGCCCTCCCAATCGTCGAAACAAATATCGAGATCGGGGAGGTGGTGGGTCTTCGTTCTCATCGGCGGCGATCCATTCTCGTTGTTCGCTGGTCTCTGGGCCACGGGGGCGCTGCAGCCGAGGTCCCGACGGGGCATGGGGCGCCAGCGCGACAGTTTCCTTATCGTAACCCTTGTTCAGCTCTGATGTGCCCAGCAGGCGCCGGTTGCCGTCCGGGTGCCAGGACCCTGGAGCAGCGTGTGGGACACGAGGTCGAGCATTATCACGCACGGGCAAGATCACGCCCCGGGCCGTGTGGCCATCAGGTAGATGAACAGCAGCAGTAATACGTCGAGAGCGACGACGGCGATCGTGGTGAGGCGATCAACGTGTCCAGTAGGCGGCCCTCCAGCGGCGTCGGCTTGCGCCGCAAGCTGTTCCAGGAGCCGCGCCCGGGGCGATACCACGCCGGTGGCAATGCCCAGAAAGGCGACCCAAAGAAGGTACGAAATGTTGATCCAGGCACCTCCGAAGCTGTATTCGAGCTCGCTCGCCAGCCAGGAGCCGAACGCTACTGCCACCAGCGATCCGGGGACGATGGCCGCGAGAACGCTGAGTCGCTGCAGCTTGGCGCTGAACCGCAAAGCGAAGCGATCGGTCGCCCGCGCGCCTGCGAAGGCGACCAATGTCAACGTGCCGGCGCCGGCGGCCATCCAGAGCGCCCCGGCGAGATGCGCAATAGTCAGCGCGTCCACCATATTCAATCTCGGACTCCTCTCCGTTGATCGACCTCGCGGGAATTCGCGGTGGTCCTGGATGCGCCTGCTGACGATTCCATTATCTTTCGCATGAGAGTACCGCCGTGGGCGTATTGATCGGTGATGTCCCATTTCCATCGCGACGACAGCGCGGACAAAGGACGAATCCGGGGCCGTCTGGCGCCTGCGAGCGTCGCTTTGGGGATGGCGACGATGTTCGGACATTTCGGCCACGTCCGCGCCATCGTTCTTCACTGTGGTTTCCAAGCGTCTCCACGCCATTCACGGTCGCACAAGCAACACTGCGGCACCAGCGACGTGGCTGATTACGTAGTCGGCCACCGACCCCAGTAGGACTCGGCGGATGCCCGTTCGTCCGTGCGTCGCGAGCACGATGATGTCGCAAGATTCCTCTGCCGCTACTGCCACGATCTGCTGCCCGGCCTTCCCGCGGCGCACGAGTTGCGTAACGCGCCCACTCCAGCCACGGACATCGAGCTCCTCACGCGCATCGCGGAGATGGCGCCTGAGTTCCAGTACCTCGCGCGCTTCGACCTGCTTCGCTATGTCAGCCGGGATGTCGGCGACAACTCCGGTCTGGCGGCGCATCGCCACCGCGACCGATTCCATCACGGCGACGAGGACGACCTCGCGGGGCCTAAGCCGGGGGATGTGCTGTAGAGCCTGCCTAGCGAAATCCGACCCATCGATCGCCACCAGCGCTTTCGCGTACACGGACGCCTCCTATGCCGTTATCTGGTCCGAGCCCTCGCGGCTGCGCGGCGACGCAATGGCCGTGGGGCCGCTTCTCGCCGTTGTCGTGCTCGTGACCCGGCCGCCTCGTCACGCCTCTAGGGGGAGCGGATTCGTTCATCCTCTCTTCGCCTGCACACTCGGCAAGATGCGCTTTGTGTCGCGACGCGTCCATCGCGTGGTCGCGTCCTGAGAGTGCTGGAAAAGTGAGCGACATAGCTCGGGCGGGGACGCATCTTACGCGCTCTCCGCGAGCGAGCACGTACGCTCCCCGGACTTGCGCTCGGTTCTGAGCGTGTCGAGCTGCTGACGGTCGAGGTCGGTCAGTCCCAGGCCGCGAGCGCCGCTGATGAAGAGGTCGAGCACCGCCCAGCAGAGGCTCAGGCAGCTCGTCTCCCCGGGTCCATCGATGACTGGACGCCGTGGATTGCTCGTTCGGGTGCGACGAACCTCGTCTTCCCGGATGACGCCGCCGAGAGCAGCGGCCGCCGCCGACCGAATGAACCAACAAGGCGTGGGCGGGCGCAGCAGCGAGTTGGAGGCGCTCAGCAGACGCGAGAGACCACTTGAAACGCCCACATCGAACGGCGATTGGAGCGAACTTGGAACAGAAGGGCCGACTTTGGAACGGGCCGCCCCGGATCCTGGAACGCCCTTGGAACCGCGCTCAGCACCCTCTCCTCGAACAACGACGAGGAGAGATGCCTGTGCAGCGCCACGAAGTCCCCACCCACCTCAACATCGAGGACAAGGCTTTTGCCGGCCTGACGATGCGCCAGCTGATGGTGGCGATGATCGGCCTGGCCCTGGCCTACTCCGCCATGAGCGAAGCGCCGCTGCCGCTCGCCGTCCGTCTCGCGGCCGGGGCGACGGTCCTGCTGATGACCGCCGCCATCTCGTTCTGGCAGCCGGCCGGCCGCTCGCTGGAGGACTGGGCCTTCGTCCTCCTCCGCTATGTCAGCATCCCACGCGTCGTCGTCTGGCGCGTGCGCACATCACGCGAGGGGGCGGCGCCCGAGGACGCGCGCTTCGAAGTCCTGCTGCCTGACCGGCCGGAACTCGACACCCGGAGCGGGAGCAGGCAGCGATGACCACAAACGGAAAGCACGGAAGTGTCCAGGAGATGCTGCCGCTGGAGGAGATCGTCGAGGGCGTGCTCTGCCTGCGGGGCGGCGACTACCGCGCGGTCATCCAGGCTCAGAGCGTCAACTTCGCCCTCAAGTCCGAGGAGGAGCAGGAGGCGGTGATGGCCGCCTACCGCTCCTTCCTCAACTCCCTCAGCCATCCCGTGCAGATGCTCGTCCGCATCCTCCCGACCAACGTCGAGCCCTACCTCAAGGGGTTCCGCACCAACGTCACCACCCACGCCAACAGCGAGGCCATCCGCCGTCTCGCCCTCGACCACGAGATGTTCGTGCGGCGACTGGCCCGCGAACGGACGCTGCTCGAGCGGCGCTTCTACCTCGTCGTGCCGTCCGGGCATAGCGAGGGTGAGGGCCATGTCGCGATCCGCTGGCCTTGGCAGCGAGCCGCGCGCGGTCGGGACGAGCAGCAGCTCGCGGTCGCGGCGGCCCAGCTCGATGCGCGCTGCCACGAGATAGCGCAGGGGCTGACCTCGTTCGGCGTCAGCTCGCGGCGGCTGGGGAGCGAAGAGCTCGCGGAGCTGTGGGCTGCCTGCCTCTGCTCGCAGGTCTCCCAGGTCGCGCCGTCGCTGAGCGCCGGCGCGCGACCGGTGGTCACGCAGCTCCGGAGGGAGGTCCAGCAGCATGGCTAGCGTTCCTTTGCGCCACCGTCCACGCCGACATCAACCTTCGGCCGACGACCTCCGTTTCGAGCTCGGCACGCGGTCCGCGATCGACCACCTGGCCCCGGCTGCCATCGAGGCCTCTCGCTCGAACCTGGTCATCGACGACCGCTACGTCCGGGTACTGGGGCTTAGCGACTACCCCCGCTACGTCCATCCCAACTGGCTGGCCCGGCTGATCGACTTCGACGAGCCGCTGGACCTGAGCATCCACATCGACCCGCTCGACTCGGCGACGACCGTGCGCAGGCTCACCCACAAGCTGGTGGAGCTCCAGTCGTCGCGGCTCCTCGACGCACGCAGCGGCAAGATCGCCAGCGCCGAGCGCGAGGTCGCGTACGAGGACGTCGAACGTCTGCGCGACGCGCTCCAGCGGGGCGAGGAGCGGGTCTTTTCCGTGAGCCTCTACCTGTGTCTTCGCTCGGGCTCGACCTCCGGTGTGGACGACCTGCATCGCCGCGTGGAGACGGCGCTCGGCGGGATGATGGCTTCCTCCCGGGCCGCGCTCTTCGAGATGCTGACGGGCTTCCTCTCCTGCTTGCCGGCGGGCCGCGACTACCTCGGGCGCTACCGCAACCTCGACACGACCAGCGCCGCGACGATGATCCCCTTCACGTCGAGCCACCTCTCGATGCAGGCCGGGATCCTCTACGGCATCAGCGTCCACAACAACTCGCTCGTCATCTTCGACCCATTCAGCCGTGAGCTGGAGAACGCGAACAAGGTCGTCTTCGCCAAGAGCGGCGCTGGCAAGTCCTACGCGTGCAAGGTCGAGGCGCTCCGGGCACTGATGCGCGGCGTCGAGTACTACATCATCGACCCCGAAGACGAGTACGCGCGGATATGTCAAGCGGTGGGCGGCCAGTACATCCGTCTATCCGGCAGCTCGGCGCACCACATCAACCCATTCGACCTTGCCCACGGTGTCGAGCGCGACGGGGAGACACGGGACGCGCTCACCGACCGGCTGCTCGCGCTCCAGGGGCTTCTTGGGCTCATGCTCGCCGACCGCGGGAGCAGCCTCGGTCAACGGGAACGCGGCGCGCTCGACCGGGCACTGCTGGAGACTTACGGGCGCGCGGGGATTACGCGCGACCCATCCACGCACGGCAAGCCGCCGCCGGTGCTGAGAGACCTTTACGACGTCCTGCGCGAGGGCGAGGACCCGCTCGGCCTGGCCGACCGCGTCGAACGCTTCGTGGACGGCAGCCTCGGCAACGTCTTCTCGTCGCCGACCTCGGTCGACCTCGAACGTCCCTTCGTCGTCTTCAACATCCGTGACCTCGAGCCCGAGCTGCGCCCCCTGGGCGTCTACCTCATCGCCGACCACATCTGGCGCGAGGTCCGGCGCAGCCGCAAACCGCGGATGCTGCTCATCGACGAAGCGTGGTCGCTGATCCAGCACGAGGAGGGCGCCCGGTTCCTCGCGTCGATGGCCCGGCAGGCGCGGAAGCACTACCTCGGTCTCACGACGGTGACCCAGGACGTCGAGGACTTCCTCGCGACCGCCGAGGGTCACACTGTCCTCGCCAACTCCTCCGTCCAGCTGTTGATGCGGCAGGACAGCTCAACGATCGACGCCGTCACCAGCACCTTCCGGCTGAGCGCCGGGGAGCGCGAGTTCCTGCTGTCCTGCCGCAAGGGCGAGGGGCTGTTCTTCGCCTCGGGGAACCACGTTGCGCTCCGCATCGAGGCGAGCCCCTTCGAGCACGAGCTGGCCACGACGGACCCCGCGGAACTGGTCGCGCGCGACGCGGAGGTGCGTGATGCCATCGGTTGATGTCGAGCTCGTCAAGCAGCGCAACCCGATCGAGCGCGTCATCGCCTCCCATGGCGTGAAGCTGCTGCAGCGCGGCGAGCGGTTCGTCGGCTGCTGCCCGTTTCACGAGGAGTCGCATCCGAGCCTGGTCGTCTACCCGAGCACCCGCAGCTTCTTCTGCTTTGGCTGCAAGGCCGCCGGAGATGTCATCGACTTCCTGAAGAGAAAGGAGGGCATCGGGTTCCGGGAGGCGCTGGAGCTGCTGGGAGAGCGGCCAGCGCCTTCACCGGCCGCACGAGACTCGGATGCAGGGGCAGCGACGGCACCACAGGAGACGCCTCGCCTCACCGTCGATGACCGCCTCATCCTCTCGGCAGCCTGTGACCTCTACCACGAGGCGCTCCTTCGCAACGAGCGGGCACTGCGCTACCTCGACAGCCGGGGCATCGGGATGCCGGTCGTCCGGCAGTGCCGTCTTGGCTACAGCGACGGGCAGGCGCTCAAGCCCTTCCTCCGCAGCCACCGCTTCAGCCTCAGGCGGGCAGCGGAGATGGGGCTGTTGCGAAAGGATGGCAACGAAGCACTCGCCGGGCGCGTGGTCATCCCAGAGCTGCGCGGGGGCAACTGCGGCTGGATGGTCGGTCGTGCGCTGAACGAGCGCCAGCTGAAGTACCTCGGCCTCTCGTTGCCGAAGCCGATCCTCGGCTATGAGCGCGTCCGCGGACACCGCCGGGTCTTCGTGACCGAGGGCGCCTTCGACTACCTCACCGGCGTTAGCTGGAACCTGCCCATCTGCGCCCTCCTTGGCACGCACGTCCGGGCCGAGCGGCTGCGCTTCCTGGCAGGCGTGCCAGAAGTCGTCCTCGTCTTCGACAACGACGACGAAGGGCAGCGTGCCGCCAGCGAGCTGGCCGAGTCCCTCGGTAACCACGCGCGCATTCTGCGCCTCCCCGACGGCGTCAAGGATCTAGGCGAGCTTGGCGCCAGCGGCGACGGCCGCGAGACGTTCTTCAGGCTGCTCGCCGAACTGTGGCCTGAAGGTCAGGAGGTGCAGCATGCGCCCGCCTCCTGACCGGGCCACGGTCCTTTACGAGCTCTTCCCCTCGCGCTGGGACGACGACCCGGTCTCCCGCGCGCGCACGGTCTTTGCCGGGCTGGCGGGTGTCCGGGACTTCGCGCTGGAGTGGACGGCTACGGAGTCGGGACTCCGGTTCCACGTCCGCGCCAATGACGATGCCGCGGCCTTGGCGGTCCTCGGCCAGGTCCGGGCGGCCTATCCGCAGGCGGACTTCGAAGAGGTCGCGGTCGAGCGCCGGCCTCACCTCGACCCGCTACACGTCGCCGGGCACGAGGTCGCGTCGGTGGCGGAACTCCGTCTTGACGGGGACGCCGCCCTGCCACTTGATACGGATGCAAGGCACGGGGAGCCACTGACCGGTGTGCTGGCGGCGGCGGTGGCCGCCACCCGCGGCGACGTCCGCGTCGTCGGCCAGGTCCTAGTCAGACGTCCGCCCCGCCCACGTTGGGCTACCAGGACGCAGGCGCGGGCCTACCGGTCGAGCCAGCGCGTGCCAGCGGAGCGTCCAGAGACCGGCGCGGCCAGCCTCCTCCCCTTCGTTGCGCTCGCCGGCGTAGGCGCGGCCGGGATGCAGGGCTACGACTGGTACCTGGCCGGCGACTACCTTGCCCTGGTCGCTGCCAGCTCGGTTGTTGCCGCGGGACTTCCGATCGGAGCCCTTGTCTGGGCGCGAGTTCTCCGCGGCCGCGAGCCGTTGGCGGCAACTCTTGCCGAACAGAAGCTCGCCTTCCCCGCGTTCAACGCGCGGCTGCGCCTTACGGTAATCGGCCCAGGCGACAGCAGCGAAGCCGTCCAGGACATTCGCGGTCGCCTAAGCGCCGCCTACGAAGCATTCGACCACCCCGCCGGCAACCGGCTCCGCCCAGGACGGTCCAAGATAGCTTGCGCTCCGCTCGACACGTCTCGCGGCATGTTCCGTGGCGCGGCGATTCTCAACGCCGCCGAACTCGCGGCGCTGTGGCATCTTCCCGACCTGACGTCGGGGCTACCGATCGCCACGAAACCCGGCGGACGCCGTTTCCTTCCAGCCGGCGATGCCACGGGACGGGGCAGCCGGGTTGGCATGTCTCGCCACCACGGGCAGGCCGTGCCCGTTCACCTGCCGCACGGAGCGCTCTACCGGAACCACCTCGTCGTCGCCAAGACCCGGCGGGGCAAGTCGACGCTGCTCCAGCACGTCGCGAGGCACCTGATACAGGAGATTGCCTCCCGCCGGGAGCGCCTCCTGCTCGTGGTCATCGACCCGCACCAGGACCTGGCCGAGAGCGTCCTCTCGGTCGTCCCGCCCGGTCTCGAGGACCGGACGGCCTACCTTGCCCTCACCGAGCGGCGGCGGCCCGTCGGTCTCAACCTCCTGGATGTCGCCCTCTTCCCCAACCGCGACCGGACCGCCGAGAACATCGTGGCGATGCTCCACCGCCTCTGGCCCGACAACTGGGGGCCGCGGATGGAGGGCGCCCTGCGGGCGGCGCTCCTCTGCCTTCACCAGGCCAACCAGGTCCGGCGGCGCGAGGAGCAGTACACGCTCCTCGACGTGGTGCCTCTCCTGACGAGCCCGGACTTCCGCGAACGGGTGATGTCGCAGGTCCCCGACCAGACGCTCTGGTCGTGGTGGCGGAGTAACTACGACAACCTCGGACGCGCCTTCCAGATCCAGGTCGCCACGCCCGTCACGACAAAAGTGGGACGCTTCGAGGTGACCGAGGCCGCGAGGCTGACCCTCGGCCAACCGCAGTCGACCATCAACCCGCGCACGCTCCTGCGCGACGGTGGCGTTCTCGTCGTCAACACGGCCGTCGGCCTGCTCGGCGAAGGCGGCTCGGCGCTCATCGGGGCGACGCTCCTCAACCTTCTCGGGCTGGTCGTCGAGGACCAGATCGACCTGCCGGCCGGGGAGCGGAGCCGGATGGTGGCCCTGATCGACGAGTCAAGCACGCTTGGTGGGGCGGACTACCCGCGCATGATGAGCGAGCTCGGGAAGTACGGGGCGTCCTTCGTCCTCGTCACCCAGTCGCTTGCCAGGCTCGACGCGATCGACCGCGAGCTGCGCCCGACGGTCTTCGCCAACCTCGACAGCCTCACCGTCTTCCAGGTGAGCGCCGAGGATGCCCGCTACCTCGCGCCGGAGCTCGGCCACGACCTCGAGGTCGATGACCTCGTGTCTCTCGACGACTACGAGTGCTACGCCCGCTGGTCGTCCGGCGGTCACCGGCACCCGGCCTTCTCGCTGCGCCTGGACCCGCCCGCGCCGCTCGACTCGTCGCGGATCGCGGCCATCGCGGCGGAATCGGCCGCGCGCTTCGGGCGCCCGCGCGAGGAGGTGGCGAAGGAGCTCGACCAGGTGTTCGCGGCGCGGGCGAGCAAGCTCGGCCGGGACATCCCCGAGGAAGTGCTGGCACTCGCCGGGGCGGCCGATGGCCATGTCCAACTCTCGCTCACCGAGAACCCACCCTTGAGGCGCAACGAGCACCGCGGCCGGAGGAGGTCGTCGTGATGCGAAATGACTCGGTGCTAACCCGCGATGCAGTTCGTTGGCTCGCCCGCCTGCCGTTCCTCGGGGTCCATGACCTCGCGCTCCTTACCGGGCAACCCGATCCAGATGTTGAAAGCGTGCTGCGGGAGATGAAGCAGGACGGGCTCGTGGACGCTGTGACACCCTCATCGCCCGAGCTGGATAGTGCTCCGCTCTACGTCCTCACCGAGCCCACGCGCCGTCGGCTGCGATCCACCCTCGACGGGGACACGGCCCGGACGCTGCCGCTCGCCTGGCGCGACGTGGTCCACCGCGTCGCCCGGCTCGAGGCGACGGTCGCCCTCAACGCCTTCGCTGCGAGCCTCGCGGCCTCGCTGCACCGTTCCGCCGATGGCGAGGTCGCAGACTTCCACGCGCTACCCGTGCGGCGGCCGCAGGATGCGCGGTGGCCACCAGGGGTGCAGGGCTACGGCTGCGTCCGCGCGGTGGCCGGGGCGGCGCCGTTCTTCGTCTTCGTCGACCGGGCGGGGGCGCCATCCGCCCACCGCGCGGCGCTCATCGCCGGCTGGCACCGATTCCGCGACAGCCGTCAGCCGTGGGGCTACGACATCCCACCGATCCTCGTCCTCTGCCCGGGCCAGGCGCGGGAGGGCGAGTGGGCGCGAGCGGTTCTCGCCTCGGCCGAGCGGCGGGATTCCGTCCCTCTAAGGGTCGTCCTCACGAGCGTGGTGGCAGGCACCGACGGTTTCGGGCTACGCACCTGGCAACCGGTCGCCGGTCGCAGCCGTGCCGCGCTCATGGAGTGGCTCCCGGTGCGGCACTCGGACCATCTCGCCCTCTCTTCTGCGCCGCTGCCCGACCTGTGCCCGCGCGCTCCCCTCGAGGAGCGCCAGCCGCTGCACCGGTGGGCGCGCGAGGTGGCCACCGGCGCCACTAGCGCGACGACCTTGGAGCGAACCGCGGCCCTCTCTCTTACGACCTCCGAGGTCGAGAAGCGGTTGCTCGAGTGCCTGGCCCGCCATCCGCTCCTCAGCGAGGCGGACCTGGCCACCGTGCTGCACCGCGACCGCCGCCTGGTCCGAAGCGCGATCGAACGCGGCACCATGCAGGGCCTGATCGCGCACGTCGAGCGATCGGACGATCGCTGCCGGCGCTACTGCCTCGGCTCGGCCGGCCTCCGGGTGCTGGCACTCCGCGACGGTGTGCCCGTCCGGCGCTACGCGCGGCACGCACCTGTCACCGTCCTAGCGGCCGGCGAGGGAGAACGCGCGCCAACGCTCCTGCAGCAGTACGAGCACACGGTTGGCGCGAACAGCTTCTTCATCGCCTGGCTCGAGGGTCCTCCGGGCGGGCCGCATCTCCTCGCGTGGCTAAGCGCGGCGGAGTCAGCTATCCGCTTCGAGAGCGGCGGCCGGCAGCGCTGGCTGCGGCCGGACGGCGCCGGCGCCCTTCGCGTCGGCGACGAAGCCTTCGCGTTCCTGCTCGAGTGGGATCGGGGCACGGAGCGGGCCCCGATCGTCGGCGAGAAGCTCGCCCGCTACGCCGAGTACTACCAGGCGTGCCGAACGAGCGGCGCGGAACCCCCGGCGCTGCTCTTCGTGACGACCACGCCCCAGCGCGAAGAGCTGGTGTGGCAGCTCGCGGCGCGCTTGCTCCGGGACGCCTCCGCCCACCTTCGGACCACCACGGCCCCGCTCGCCGAACGGCGGGGACCGGCACACGCCATCTGGCGGACTGAAGCCGGACAGCACCGCACGCAGTGGCCATCGCCGCCCACCACCCCCATCGCCTGACCAGGAGGTACACAGGAATGAACTACCAGCTCACCCACAACGGCAACGAACTCGACCTGCTCACGGTCCCGGAAGCCGCAAAGCTCCTCCGTATCTCGCGCAACCTCGCCTACGAGCTCGTCGCCCGCCATGAGATCCCGGCGATTCGTCTCGGACGGGTGATCCGCGTGCCGAAGCAAGGCCTCGAAGAGTGGCTCGACCGGCAGGTCGATGGCCACCGCCGACCTGCCAACGGCGCCGACAGCTGGCCGCGGCGGCCATAACAGGACCCGATATCGCCGCGATCCGGGCGTGTTGCACGAGGTCGGGAGAGTCGCACAGCATGCTCGGGGCCCGATCGATGCTGTCGGGGAGGTGATCGTCGTTGCGTGGTCATGTTCGCCGCCGGGGAAAGACCTGGACGGTCGTGGTCTGCATCGGCCGCGAGGACGGGCGACCGCGCTACAAGTGGTACTCGGGCTTCGAGACCAAGAAGCGGGCCGAGACCAGGCTCACCGAGCTGCTCCGTGAGCAGGACCTCGGCGACTACCTCATCCCGACGCAGGAGACCTTCGGCGAGTTTCTCACGCGCTGGTTGCGCGACTACGCCAAGGCCAAGGTCGCGCCGAAGACGTACGAGGGCTACGAGCACATGGTCGCGCGCCACATCGGCCCGGCGATCGGCCATCTCCAGCTCACGAAGCTCACCCCGGCCCAGCTGCAGGCCTACTATGGTGAGAAACTGCGGTCGGGCCGCGTCCGCGGGACGGGCGGGCTCTCGCCGCGCACGGTCCATCACCACCACGTCGTCATCCACGGCGCGCTGGAGACCGCCGTCAAGTGGGGGCTCCTCCATCGCAACCCGGCAGACGCGACCGACCCCCCGAGGTTCGAGACGCCGGAGATGAAGACGATGGACGACGAAGACGTCCGTACGTTCCTCGAGGCAGCGAGGCCGACCCTCTGGTACCCGATGATCTACCTGGCCTTGTTCACGGCGCTGCGGCGGAGCGAGCTCCTCGCCCTCCGCTGGGATGACGTCGACCTCACGCTCGGCTACGTCTACGTGAAGCGCGCGGTCCATCGCCTGCGCGACGGTTCGATCGTCTTCCGCATCCCCAAGAGCAAGCGATCCCGCCGGCCGGTCGCCCTTCCGCCGTCGGCCAGCCTGATGCTGCGCGACCACCTGGAGAAGGAGGAGCTGCGACGGTCGCTTACCGGCGGAGGGAAGGTCGGGGGCGATGAGCTCGTCTTCGCCCGGGCCGACGGCTCACCCTACCCACCCGACAGCCTCACACAGGCCTGGCGCAAGCTGGCGGACGCGACGGGATTCAACGGAATCCGGCTCCACGACGCCCGTCACACCCACGCCACGCTGCTCCTCAAGCACAACGTCCACCCCAAGGTGGTGCAGGAGCGCCTGGGCCACTCGACGATCGCGACGACGCTCGACATCTACTCGCACGTCATCCCGGGCCTGCAGGATGCGGCCGCCCGGGACTTCGACCTGGCCGTTGGACGTAACGCGGAATTCGGTTGACGTAAGCGAGCGCTGAGGCGGCGAAAACGATTTGCAACGATTTGCAAACGGTCCGTGGAGACACCAAGAGGCCCCCATTTTGGGGGCCTCTCGGATTCGAATCTGGTAGCGGGGGAGGGATTCGAACCCCCGACCTTCGGGTTATGAGCCCGACGAGCTACCACTGCTCCACCCCGCGGTGACGGTGGCGAGACGGCCTTTGCAACTGAAGAGCGAAAGAAACTGCAGGGCAACCATGGTTGGCAATCCTGTATGTAGGTCAAGCCCTCGACCATTAGTACGCCTCAGCTGAACGCATTGCTGCGCTTACACCTGGCGCCTATCGAACAGGTAGTCTTCCTGTGGTCTTACCCGATTAACTCGGTGGGAAGTCTCATCTTGAGGTCGGCTTCGCACTTAGATGCTTTCAGCGCTTATCCGGTCCGGACATGGCTACCGGGCGGTGCTCCTGGCGGAACAACCCGCACACCAGCGGTCCGTCCACCCCGGTCCTCTCGTACTAGGGGCAGATCCTCTCAAACTTCCTACGCCCACGGCGGATAGAGACCGAACTGTCTCACGACGTTCTGAACCCAGCTCGCGTACCGCTTTAATGGGCGAACAGCCCAACCCTTGGGACCTACTCCAGCCCCAGGATGCGACGAGCCGACATCGAGGTGCCAAACCTTGCCGTCGCTGTGGACGCTTGGGCAAGATAAGCCTGTTATCCCCGGGGTAGCTTATATCCGTTAAGCCACGGCCCTTCCACTCGGTACCGTAGGATCACTTTGACCGGCTTTCGCCCCTGCTCGACTTGTGGGTCTCGCAGTCAAGCCCCCTTATGCCAATGCACTCAGCGGGTGATTTCCATCCACCCTGAGGGGACCTTTGTGCGCCTCCGTTACATTTTGGGAGGCGACCGCCCCAGTCAAACTGCCCGTCAGGCACTGTCCTCCTGCTTGCTCAGGAGTTAGAAAGTAGACCAGCGAAGGGTGGTATTTCAACGTTGGCTCCACCGAGCCCGAAAGCCCGGCTTCAACGCCTCCCACCTATCCTACGCATCCCTGGCCCGCTCCCAGTGCCAAACTGCAGTAAAGCTCCACGGGGTCTTTTTGTCCTGCCGCGGGTCAACCGCATCTTCACGGTCAATTCAATTTCGCCGGGTCCTCCGTTGAGACAGTGCCCAGATCGTTACGCCTTTCGTGCGGGTCGGAACTTACCCGACAAGGAATTTCGCTACCTTAGGACCGTTATAGTTACGGCCGCCG
>JAANMY010000522.1_pt1 | contig 53765 bp, 50 predicted proteins | sample 7279691 | NCBI WGS metagenome assembly JAANMY01 (sample SAMN14094543, study PRJNA606508) | bioreactor metagenome | isolation source: A lab-scale SPAN reactor treating ammonium-rich wastewater day 388 | place: Ireland: Galway | collected 2018-02-07 | reverse complement strand
GGACCTCGACGGCGATGTCGATGCCGCGGACGTGACGCACGCGAACAGCATCACGGGCGGGTACCAGACGCTGGGCCGCGATGTTCTTACATCGGCCGCGGTCAGGAACCGCATCGGCTACGCGGGCTATCAGTACGACCCGACGTTCTCGGGATTGGACAGGCACCTCTTCCACGTCCGCCACCGCGTGCACGATGCCGAACTCGGCAGGTGGACACGGCGCGATCCCCTTGGCTACGTCGATGGGATGAACTTGTATGAATACGTGGGGTCGATGGCGCATAGCATGGTCGATCCAACTGGACTTAGGCCTCCTCCTACCCCCACAATTAGACCTGGCCTTCCAGTACGGCTTCTTCATCCTCCGGGGCGAATTAGACCTCAGCATCCATGGCGACGTGACCTTCATCCGCAACCCGTAAGGATGCCGGGCCGGAACTGGACACCCGAAGAACTAGATGGAATTATGCCCGGGTGGCGTCATTATGTTGAAGATGAACTCGAACCATTTTATGTGGTGCCGCTAGACCCAGTTCCTTATCCTTGGCAGATTCCACAACTTCATGATCCTAATAGCCATCCCCTGAGATGCATACCGTACCCGAATGCCGTCTTGCCCGATCAATCACGTTCTCCTTTACAGATCTGGGACATCCCATGTCAAGATCCCGTGCCTGATCCTGAGGATGTCGATGAGCGACGAGATCAAGACAGACTGATTGGTCCGCCATTAGGAATCTGCCCTCCGTGCCCGTCAAATCCGCCATTCCCACCCCAATGCCATAAGACGAAGCAGCACGGATGCGAATGGGGGCATTGCCACATTGGACAATGGCACCAACGGCCGTATCCAGATTGCAGGTGCTATCCTAAGCGCAGCCCCGGATGCTGCATCAAGCCCGGTATTGCGTGGCCACCTTCTTATCCCCAGGACTGCTGTCCGGGGACAACAAAGGATCGATTCAAACCGTGTCACGAGAGCGGCATTCAAGGGCAACCGTCATGAGGCAGGGCTATGGCCCCATCATCGGGTATTGCGTTCGCGAGGCAGTTGCTGCGCACATGGCACGCCATCCGTACCCCATCGCCTTGTGTCCAAACAAACCCAGGTGCTTGTCCATCGACACGAACGCATGGCGGGTGTTCGAGTGGCCTGATGGTTATCAACCAGGTGACGTGAGGGCCGATGGCCATCTATGGTATCGCTGGATAGATTGTGCCAACGCTCTTAGGGTTGCGGCGCAAGACCACGATGCATTCGAGATTATCGCGATTACCGCCGAACCGTGTATGTTCTACGCCGCCGCCGATAACCTTGGACGCAAATGGCCGATCTGGATTGCGGATCAAAGACTGCCCGGCTCCGACGCATTGTGGAAACTCGAAGGTTATGATGCGGCGGACTATGATAGGAACAGCGCTTTATGCGGCCAGGCGGTATCGCTGCCTCCGCAGCACGCTCAAGACTGGTGTCATTTGCTTAATGATTCTCATCTCTTTGATAATCACGAAGATGCAGACAAGTTCTGTGCCTCGATATCCAGCTTATCCCTCGATCAGGGAGATGATGATCACGTTCCCCAGCGTGTTGTTGGCATCTGGAGGGCCATCGATCGTATCGGACTCCTGTAGGCGAGAGGATGAATCTGGCTGTGATGCCTGATCTCGATGCCGAGTGCCGCACCAACTTCGAGGCGCGTTGGTTCCTCTACGAGAACGCGGTCTCGGGCGACCTCTACCCCGACCTCGACCGCTTCGACCGCGTGGTGCTGAGCCGCTGGACGGGGTAACGGAACAGCGGCACACGTGATTTCTATGCGATCGAACTGACCTACGACTGGAACTCGAACGCGGCGGGAGGGCTGGGGTCGGCGTGCAGCGGAAGCAGGGCGGGGACCGGAACTTCGACGCGGAGTGCTCGATCGATGTCCGGGGCTCACACAAGGTCGGGACGCAAGATCGTTGCCGCGATCCGATCATTGCCTCCCGCGACGGTGGGATCGGGGCGAAATGCCGACAGATCGCACGGCGCGAGCCTGGGACTGATCAGCGGAGAGAAGGTCTAGCCGATCGGGGCCCGGCTCGACGTCTGTGCCGAGGCCTGGGAGGGGCACCTTTCCAAGTTCCTCCGGTGAACCTGCAACGGCACCTGACTCGCGTTCGAGATCGAGGCGTGATCCGGATCAGAGCCGGGTGACTCCGAGGACCGTTGCGGGGGAGAGGAGCGGCACGGCGGCCTCGCGCGGGAGGAGGACGCGGGCGCGAGGCTCGACACGGCCGGAGGTCTGCACCGCGCGGAACTCGCCCGTCGCATCGAGCGTCGACAGGATCAGGTCCGACGCACCCGCTCGCGCGAGGTCCCTCGCGGCGAGGGGTTCGATGGCGCGTGCGCGGAGGGTCGTCCGAACGAGGGAAAGGTTGTCGGTCCTGGCCTGAAGGTGAGGGCCGCCGTCCATCGGGTCGATGTGTTGGGGGAAACTGAACCCAAGCCGCTCGAGGATCAATCTGGCGGGGAGCGTTTCCTCGCTGACGGCTCCCGCGCTGGAGGCGACCTCGGGATCCATGATGGACAGGTCGATCGCGCCTGGAGGGAAGAGCCCGGTCAGGAACTCCTTGCTCTGCTGGGAGAAGCGGTAGACCTCGGCGAAGGAGCGTGGGACGAAGTGGCGGGTGAACTTCTCGAAGAAGGGGTTGTAGCCGTTCTTGTCGATCGGCCCGAGCATCTCCGCGACGACGCGGTCGGCGAAGCGTGGCCTGAAGAGCCCGATGAGGTGGAAGCGGGCGAAACTCAGGAGCCTCCCGAGTCGGAGCCTGTGTCCACGGAAGGCGTGGTTGAGGATGAGCCCACCGATCTCGGTCGGGCCCTCTTCGTCGCGTGTGAGTTCCGCGGTCTGGTGCGTCCACTCGATCTTGAGCGACTCGCTTCGCCGCGTGATTGTCCCGAGGCGGAGATAGACCCGCGGGTGTCCGCGTCCGCCCATGCGTGCGACGACCTGCGAGGTCCCGACGACACCCCGGCCCTCCACGTCCTCCAGCACGAGGAGGAACAGATCGGAGTTCGAGGTGAGGTCGCGGATGCCCGCGCCGACGCCCGTCCCGACGCGGCCCGACGCCGTTCGTCGCCGGCCGGAGGCGAGCGACTGGAACGAGCGGGCGCTCTGGGCGATCTTGGCGGCGATGATGTCCCGGTCGGGGGGGAGGTTGATGAAGTAGGTCTGCTTGGCGAGGGCGTGCAGGTCGTCGAGGTCGCCGGCCCTGGCCTGTCGGATGACGAACATGCGGGGAGGGTAGGGCCCGCGGCTCACCCCTCGCGCAGGCCCTGGGTGGCGATCCCGCGGAGGATCGACCGCTGCGTGAGCACGAACAGGACGACGACGGGCGCCACCGCCAGGACGCTCACCGCGGTCACGAGGTTCCAGGGGGTGCCCCCGTGCCTCGTCTGGTACATCTGCAGGGCGAGCGAGAGCGTGTAGTCCTCGGAGTGGTTCAGGAAGACGAGCGGCGCGGCGTAGTCGTTCCAGCATGCGATGAGGAGGAGGAGCCCCGCGACCACGAGCGCCGGCGAGGCGATGGGCAGGATGACCCGCGTGAAGATCCCCCAGTCCGAGCAGCCGTCCAGGCGGGCCGCCTCGTCCAGTTCCCTCGGGATGCCGAGGAAGAACTGTCGCAGGAGGAAGATCGTGAAGGCGCTCCCGCCCAGCGAGGGGACCCAGAGGGGGCGGAACGTCCCGATCCACCCCAGGTGCTTGAAGAGGAGGTACTGCGGCGCCATCACCACGGTGAACGGGATCATCATCGTCGCCAGGACGATCAGGAAGATCGTCTCGCGCCCGCGCCAGCGAAGCCGCGAGAGGGCGTACGCCGCCGCGGCGCTCGAGAGCACGCCCGCGGGGACGGTGAGCCCGGCGACGATGAGCGAGTTCCGTGTCGCGCCGACGAGGTCCGCGTGGGGGTCCGAGAGCACCCCGGCGTAGTTCTTCCTCGCCGCGTCGAGCGCGTCCCCGGGCGTGGGGAGCCCGGGCGAGAGCGCGTCCTGCTCCGTCTTCATCGACGCCAGCGCGACCCAGGCGAGAGGGGCGGCGTAGGCGAGGGCGACGACGAGCGTGAGGATGGAAAGAAGGGTTCGCACTCAGCCCCCCCGATAGTGGACGAACCGTCCTGCCGCCGCGACGACGGCGAGGGTCAGCGCGAAGGTGGCGACGCATTGCACCCACGCCAGCGCGCTCGCGTACCCCATCTCGCCATACTCGAACGCGCATCGGAAGACGTACAGCGAGTAGACGAGCGTGGCGTTGTCGGGGCCGCCCCGCGTCATGATCTGGGGCTGGGCGAAGACCTGGAGGGACCACACCAGTGAGACGACGGCGTTGAAGAGGACCGCGGGGGAGATCATGGGGAGGGTGATGTGGCGGAAGCGTTGCGGCGCCGAGAGTCCGTCGAGCATGGCCGCCTCGCGGAGCGACGCGGGGATCTCTCGCAGCGCCGCGGTGCAGACCACCATGGGCGTTCCGACCGTCCACACGGACATGAACACGAGCGAGCCGAGGGCCCACGCGGGGTCGCCCAGCCAGTCCGGGCCCTCGATGCCGACGCCGCGCAGGGCCGAGTTGAGCAGCCCGCCGCGGGGGTTGTAGATCCAGCCCCAGGCGAGGCTCGCCGCGACCACCGGGATGAGCGTGGGAACGAAGACCACCGCGCGCACCACGCCCCTCCCGGGCACGCGTTGCTCGAGGAGGACCGCGAGTGCGACCGACGCCGCCGTCGTGAGAGCGACCGAGCCGGCGGCGTAGAGCAGCGTGTTCCGGACGCTCACCCGCACGAGCGGGTCGTCGAGCATCCGGCGGAAGTTCGCGAGCCCGACATGGACCGGGGGCTCGATGAGGGCGTACTCGCTCAGCGCATACACCAGGCTCATGCCGATCGGCAGCAGAAGGAAGAGCGCGAAGCCGGCGAGGAAGGGCGCGATCCACGGGAGCGCCCGCCTCATGCCCGCCTCGTTCCCGCCGCGTAGGCTCGATCGAGCAGCGCCTGCGCCCGAGGCTGGAGCGAGGCGAGCACGCCCGCCGCGGGCGCCCCGCCCCAGATCGCGTCGAAGCCGGACGTGAGGAGATCGGCGTACGCCTTCCAGGCCCTCGTCTGGGGCAGGACCTGCACGCGGTCGCTACGTGCAGCCGCGTCGAAGACCCCGACGAAGGGGTTGGGGTGACCGTCCCCGAACCCCGGCGAGAGGGTCGCCATGGGGGAGCCCTTCGCGTGCCGGCGTGCGAGGTGTTCCTGCACCTCGCGCCGCTGGGTGAACGTGACGAACGCCCAGGCCTCGTGCGGATGGCGGGCGCCGCGCGGGATGCAGAGCACGTCGGCCTCCAGCATCCCCGGGGGCTGGTCGCGGCGGGGCCGCCCGGGCGCGAGCGGGATCGGGACGCACGAGTAGTCGAGTTCGGGGCGGTGGTCGCGGATGAACGCCGCGAGCCAGGGCCCCTGCACGACCATCGCCAGGCGGCCGGAGATGAAGGGGTCCTCGCGAGAGTGGATCGACCTCCCGAACGAGGCCGCGAACGCGCGCGACGCGCCCGGACCCACGCCCGCCGATGTGCGCGCGATCCAGTCGAAAGCCTCGACGCAGCGGGGCTCGGTGAGCAGGGCGAATCGATGATCGGGCGAGGTCAGAGGTGCGTCGAAGAGCGCGGGCCAGGAGTAAGGCCACCACCCGGGGAGATTCTGGAGGAAGCCCGCGAGTTGGATCGACCCGTCCCGCGAACGCTTCGTGAGGGCGACCGCCATCCGGAGCAGGTCTTCGGTGTCCGAGGGGGGTCGATCGGGGTCGAACCCTCCTGCTCTCACGAGTTCGCGGTTGATGTAGAGCGCGAGGGTGTAGCAGGTGTTCACGCCGGCCCACTGCCGCCCGCGGTGCGAGAGCAGGCGTCCCACGCCCGGGGCGTAGGGGTTGCCCACGCCTCCGAAGTGGTTGAACGGGAAGATCGCGCCGCTCTCGGCAAAGTGGGGGAGGTTGTAGGAATAGAGCCCGACGACATCCGGTGGGTCATCGCCCGCGATCGCCACCATCGCCTTGGGCACGATCTCGCTGACGGGCACACGATCGACCCACGCCGAGCCCTGCGAAGCATTGAAGAGGTCCACGACCTCCTGCATCGCGACCCCTTCCCGCCCCGTCCACTTCTCCCAGTAGGTCACGACCACGCGGCCCGCCGGAATGTCCGCGCGGCGCCGGGGCATCGCGACAAGGCCAGCCGCCCCGGCCGCGAGGAGCCCCAGCGACGCCCGGCGGGAGATCTCGGCTGCGCGACGCACTCGGGCGGGCCTCCGCGGTTCTTTATACTCGCGCCCGGCATGGACACTGCCGGGTTTCGCGCATCCCAGCGTATCAAGGCGTATGTCGAACGGGTCCTCGCCCCGGCGGTCTTCGCCTTGCGTTCGCCGCTCTCGGTCGCCGTTCACCAGTCGCGCGAGCCGCTGACCCCCCGTCAGGCTCGGGCCCTCCCGTTCGAGCCCGTCACGATCGGGTGGCGGTGGGGCCCGGTCTGGTCGACCGCGTGGTTCCGCCTGTCGGGGCAGGTTCCTGGGGAGATGGCCGGTCGGCAGGTCGTGCTCAGGTTCTCGTCGGGAACGGAGGCGCAACTCTGGCGCGGAGACGAGCCGTGGCACGGGCTCGACGCGAATCACGACGAGGTGCCGATCACCGCTGTCGCGGACGAGCGGATCGACGTGCTCGTCGAGGCCGCGTGCAACCACCCGCTGGGCGCGACGATGTTCTTCTGGGATTCCGCCGAGGCGCACGCTCGTTGGCAGGAAGACAAGCCCGGGCGGCTCGAACTGGCCGAACTGGCGGTGGTCGAGCCCGGGGTCCGTCGGCTGATGACGGCCCTGGACCTTGCGCGCGGGTTGGTCGAGGCGATGGACGATCCGACTCCGGTCATGGAGGGCGTCGAGGGGGCGCTGGCGGGGGTGGATCTCCACGATCCTGCGCGCACGGCCGAGGATTCCTGCTCCCTTGTCCGCCGGGCACTCGCCGGCCGGGCGGCCCCGGGGCGTGGATTCGCGGTCGGGCACGCGCATATCGACACCGCGTGGCTGTGGACGATCGAGGAGACGAAGCGGAAGTGTGTGCGTACGTTCTCGACCGTGCTCGATCTGATGGATCGGCACGAGGACTTCCGGTTCCTTTGCACCAGTCCCCAGCACCTGGCGTGGGTGCGGGAGCGCTCGTCGGCACTCTTTGCGCGGATCGCGCGGCGTGTCGATGAGGGGCGCTGGGAGATGCTCGGCGCGACGTGGATCGAGCCTGACGCTGTCCTTCCCGCCGGGGAGTCGCTGGTGAGACAGATCGTGCATGCCCTCGGGTTTCTGGGGCGAGAGTTCCCGCGCGCGCCGCGCGTGCGGACGCTCTATCTGCCGGATTCCTTCGGGTTCGGGGCGTCGCTGCCGCAGATCATGCGTCTGGCCGGGCTGGAAGTCTTCGTCACGAACAAGTTGTGGTGGAGCGAACACCGCGAGTTTACGCACGTCCGCTTCCGCTGGCGGGGGATCGACGGCTCGGAGGTGCTGGCGCACCTCACGCCCTCGATGGACTACAACGCCGCCAACACGGGCAAGGAACTTGTCCGCGCGGCCTCGGTCAACGCCCGGCTGGGCGGCGGCGGGTGCTTCCTCATGCCCTTCGGGTTCGGGGACGGGGGGGGCGGGCCTACGGCGGAGATGATCGAGCGTGCGCGGCTGGCGGGGGATGCGGCGGGATCGGCGCGGATCACGCTCGACGGCGCGCGCGCGTTCGAGACAGCCTTCCGTCAGGAGGCCGCCGGCGGCGGGTGGCCGACGCACGAGGGGGGGTTGGACCTCGAACGTCACCGTGGAACGTACACGGTGCAGGCGAGGATCAAGGCGGGGAACGCGCGGGCCGAGGCCGCGCTGAGACGGGCGGAGTGGCTGGCGGCGGGCGCGCCCGGGAGGTGTGCGGCATCGGGGGATGTGCGGCGAGCGCTCGATGAGGCCTGGGAGCGGCTGCTCCTCAACCAGTTCCACGACATCCTGCCCGGGTCGTGCATCGGGCCGGTGGCGCAGCGAGCCTCGTCGGAACTGGCGGAGGTCCGCGCCGAGGCGGATCGCATCGCCTGCGCCGCGATGGCATCGTGGGGGCCTGGGGGCGAGACGCCGGGCTTTCTCGTGTTTAACCCCTGCACGCAGGCGCGGAGCGGGTGGGTCGAGGCGGGCGGGCGGTGCGTCTTCGTGCGCGACGTGCCGGGGCTCGGGGCGAAGTGGGTCGAGGCCGCGGGCGACGACCCGCCCCGCGCGGCGGGGCTCGCGAGGTCCGGGGATGGGTTCGTGCTCGACAACGGGCGAGTCCGCGCGGTGGTCGGGCCGTGCGGGCGGGTGCGTTCGCTGGTGCTTGAGGGCGGCGTGGAAGCCGCGGCGGCCCCGCTCAACCAACTCGTGCTCTACGACGATGTGCCCCGGAACTGGGAGGCGTGGGACATCGACGAGGAGCACCTGCGATCCGCGCGCCCGATCGAGACGAGGGCCGAGCGAGTCTCGACGGGGCGTGACGGGCACGGCGCGTGGGTGGAGTTTGAGCGAGCGCTGGGTCGGGCGAGCCGCCTGGTACAGCGTGTGAGCCTGGCCGGCGGGGACGATCGGGTGGTCGTCCGCTCGCGCGTGGAATGGCGAGAATCGCGGACGCTCCTCCGCGTGCTGTGTCCGACGCGCGTGAGGACGGATCGGGCGGCGTACGAGATCGCGTTCGGGCACATCGAACGCCCGGTGCGACGGGCCGACGATCACGACCCGATGTTCGAGGTGCCCGGGCACCGCTGGGCGTGGATCGGAGACGAGGGGGCGGGGTTCGCGCTGCTCAACGACTGCAAGTACGGGCACTCCTGCCGCGCGGACGGGTCGGGAACGACGCTGGGGTTGACGCTCCTGAGGAGCGCGAAGTTTCCCGACCCCGACGCGGACATGGGCGAGCACGACTTCCGCTACGCCCTGCTCCCGACGTTGCCCGACGCGCTCGATCGTGCGCTCGACGAGGGCGAGGCGATGGCCGACGACCTGTTCGCGGTCGAACGCCCGGGCTCGGCGTGGTCGTGGGCGCCGATCACGGTGAGCGGTCGGGCTCGTGTCACGGCCGTCAAGCCCGGGAGGCGTGAGGGCGAACTGGTCGTGCGACTCCACGAGCGTTCCGGACTCCCGGGCGAGGTCGAGGTCGCGTGGGGCCTCCCGGTCGAGGGCGTGCGTCCGCTGGATTTGCTGGAGGAACCGCGCGGCCACGCCGGTTTCGTGCACTCGGGCGGGGTGACCCGGCTTGCGGTGGGGCCCTTCGAGATCGTCACCCTCGGGGCCGTCCGGGCGTGACGGGGCGGCCGTCGCACCGATGGCGGCGCAACAATGCAGGGATGGAACGCGGGTTTCTCTGGCGTGCGGCGAGGTCGATGGCGAGGCGATACACGCGCTCGCTCGTCGGCGCGGTTGCGGGGCGACCGGCCCCGCTGTCGGTCTTGAACCCTGACCTGCGCTCGATCGTCGAGCACCCTGCGGCGCTGGCGTGGCTGGGGCACGCGAGCGTGCTCCTGCGTCACGGGGGGTTGACGATCCTGACCGATCCCGTGTTCTCCGAGCGCATCGGGCCGCGCGTCCTCGGGCGCGTGCTGGGCCCGGCGCGGCTGGCGGGCGTGCCACTCACCTCCGACGACCTTCCCCCGATCGACCTGGTGCTGGTCTCGCACGCCCACTTTGACCATCTCGATCGGCCTTCGCTGGAGATGCTGGCCCTGCGGGGAAGAGAGACGACGGTCATCACGGCATCGGGGACGCGGCGGCTCATCCCCCGCGGGTTCGGCCGCGTGATCGAACTCCCCTGGGACGAGCGGACCGAGATCCGCGGCGTCGGGGTGCGTGCCCTGCGTCCGGAGCACTGGGGATCGAGGCGGGTGGTCGATCGCCGGCGGGGGTATTCGAGTTATGTCATCGGGGGGGGCGTGCGAGGGGAGGAGGCGAGGGGTGTGCTCTTCGCGGGCGACACCGCGATGACGGGTGCATTCGACGCGCTCTCCGAGAACGAGCGTCTGCGCTGGGCGATCCTGGGCATCGGGTCCTACGACCCGTGGGTCCACGCGCACGCAACACCCGAGCAGGCGTGGGAGATGTTCGTGCGCAGCGGGGCGGAGCGGCTGCTGCCCATCCATCACTCGACGTTTGAACTGGGGGACGAGCCGGCGGGCGAGGCGATGGCCCGGCTTGTCCGGATATCGGGCGAGGCCCGCGGGCGTCTCATCGAGGTGCAGCCCGGGCACGTCTGGACGCAAGGGTGACCAACGGGACTCGAACCCGCGACTCCCGGGACCACAACCCGGTGCTCTACCAACTGAGCTATGGCCACCATCGGCCCGAAGGAAATCGGGCGTCGTGAACGGTATGAGGGGGGACGTCGCCGGGTCAACCGGCAGGCGGGCGGATCAGTTCCCGCCGGTGAGGATCATGTCGTCGAAGTCGGCGAGGATGTCCTTGGTCACGGGCTTGCCGTTCTCGGTGTAGTTCGTGCCGACAACGGGGCGGAAGTTACGCTCGTAGACCATCTTGTTGTCGGCGAAGTTTTTGGCGCCCTTGTCCTTGGAACTGAAGAACATCCCGTCGCGTCCGGCGGACTGGACGATGAAGCGTCCGCGGGTGGCGCTGGGGAGCGTGTCGTCGGAGGGGTTGGGGAAGGCGGGATGGCCGAGGGCCGCGGCGAGGGACTGGGGCGCCTCGGGGACGGAGGGGGCGAGGAGGCTGAAGCGTCCGGAGGCGAGGTTGGTCTGGTCGATGCCTTTCTCCCCGAGCGACGTGGCGGAGAGGAAGCACGCGTTCGAGGCCCAGTAGAACCTGGCGCGCTGCCCACCGGCGGAGGAGTTGACGCGGGCGACGTCGTCGATCTCATCGATGGGCGAGACCGTGGCCTCATCCATCGCCCAGAAGAGGATCGGCGCCCGCCAGGCGTCCACGAGGTCGGGGAGTTGGGGGAGGCCCTCGGGGGCCGTGTGCCCGGCCTGCCCGACCTGCTGACCGGTGTTGATCTGGGCGACGTAGTTCTTCTTGGGGGGGGTGAAGTAGGCCTTGCTGGATGAGGAGGCGACGCCGATGAGGTCCACGTCGACCGAGACCCAGGTTGCGGAACTCGTGCGCGGGCCGACGGTCACGACGTTCGGGCCGGCGGAACCGGTGGGGACGATCCCCCCGGCGAGGTCGAGCATGACGTTTTCCATGCCCGACATCCCGCGGTTGATGTTCTCCGCGTGGCCCATGTCCCGCGGATCGAAGTAGCCGGGGAGACGGTTCTCATCCTGATAGAACTGGGTGCAGGCGTTCTGGATCTCGTTCATGAGGCTCTTGGTCGCGGTTCCCTTCGCGACGTCGCGCACGCCCCCGAGGGCAGGGACGATAATGGCGATGACGATCCCGATGATGAGGATCACGACGAGGAGTTCGATCAAGGTGAACGCGGTGCGACGCATCGGGGACTCCTCACGCTGACTCAGACATCGGGACTATTCGAGCCCGGACGGGACCCGGGTTCCCCCCGACGGGCAAGAAACTGCCCCGGAGAGAACTTCGAACACGGAGTATATCGGGCGTCGTTCGCCAACGGAAGCAGGAACAACACGGCTCGGCAGCGGGCCCGCCCCTGCTCAGACTACCATTGCCTGTGGGCCGGGATACCTGTTACTACGACGGCGAGTGCGGACTTTGTCGGGGAACGGCGAGGGCGTTGTCCGCCCTGGACTGGCTCGGGAACCTCGAGTTCAGCGACCTTACCCGGGCCGCGGACCTTCCCGTAGGCATCGAGGATGCCCTGCGGGGCATGCCCATGCGGACGGCCCAGGGGCGGGTCCTCATCGGGTTCCCGGCGGTGAGAAGGGCCTTGCGGCGGACGCCCGTGGGGTTCCTGCCCGCGGTTGTGCTCTACGTGCCGGGCACGGCCTGCGTTGGAGAGCGGGTGTATGCAGAGGTGGCCAGACGCCGGTCCCGCTCGTGCCGGGTTTGAAGGATCGGGGTGGGGTGGTCATACTCCGGAGGATGACCTTGATGACCACGAGCCTCAAGAGCCTGGGTCGGCGAGCGCGGGAAGCCGCCATCGACGACGCCATCGTTGCGCTCGAGCGCGGCGAATTGGTCCTTGCTTCGACGGAGACGGTCTACGGCGTCTTCGCCGACGCTCGCGACGCCGGAGCGGTTGCCCGGCTGAGGTCGGGGAACTCGGATCGTCTTCCGGCGGCGTGGCATGCGCGGGGGCTCGAAGAAGTCAGGGATAGGCTGGGCCCCCTGCGTGGGGGTGCTTCGAGGGCGATGGAACGTCTCGCGCCGGGGCCGGTGACGTTCATCGTCGAAGTGGGGGAGGATCGAGCGAAGGAAGCGGCGGCGTCGCTGGGGGCGGTCGCGGGAGCGGTCGCGGGCGATGGGGTGGTGGTCGTGCGTGTTCCGGAGGCGGGCGCGGGCGCGGACCTGATCGCGCGAGCGGGGTTCCCGGTTGTGGGGAGGGGTGTGGCGGCGTTCGGGCTGGGTGAGGGGAAGGAACTGCCGCGGCTCTCGGAAGAACGCGGGGGAGAGTTGGGGGTCGGTGCGGTGCTGGAAGACGGGCCCACGAAGTATGGGAAGGGCTCGACGCTCATCCGCCTTGATCGAGGGGGGGGCGTGAGGATCGAACGCGAGGGGGCGATTCCCGCGCGGCGGGTGTGGGCGATCCTTGCGCGTCGGCTGCTCTTTGTGTGCTCCGGCAACACATGCCGGAGCCCGATGGCGGCGTCGATCGCCAGGGCCCTCGCGGGCGAGGCGTTCGAGGTGGAGTCGGCGGGGGTTTCGGCGATGGAAGGGGCGGGCATGACCGCGGAGGCCGGGGAGGCGCTGCGAGCCCTGGGCATGGAGCCCGGCGTGCACGCGTCGTCGATGCTCACGCGTGAGAGGGTTGCGAGCGCGGAGGCGGTCTTCGTGATGACGAAGGCGCACCTTCGGGCGGTGGAGTCGCTGGGCGGGTCGGGCAAGGCCGTGCTGCTGGACCCTGAGGGCCGCGACGTGGAAGACCCGATCGGTGGGCCACTGGAGGCGTACATCGCGACGGCGAAGCGGCTGCGAGAGATGATCGAGGTCAGGCTCAAGGAGTTCGGGGCATGAAGATCGCGATCGGCGCGGATCATCGTGGGGCGTCGGCGGCGAAGGTCGTGCTGGACAAGGTCACGCGCGACGGGCACGAGGCGACGATCCTCGGGGTCTGCTCGGGCGAGGTGTGCGACTATCCGGAGAGTGCCGCGCTGGTCGCGCGGAGCGTCTCGCAGCATCAACATGACTTAGGTATCCTGATTTGCGGAACCGGAATTGGGATGTGCATGGCCGCGAATAAGATCGCCGGCGTGCGTGCCGCGACCGTGCATGACGAGTTCACGGCGGAGATCAGCCGTCGGCACAACGACGCGAACGTTCTGTGTCTTTCCGCGGACCTGCTTGGGCACAAACTCATCGAGAAGATCGTCGAGGTCTGGCTCAGCACCCCCTTCGACGGGGGGCGCCACGCGCGTCGGCTACGCAAAATTTCCGCAATAGAAGAGGGAAAAGACCCGTCCGGCGTGAAGGAGTAGGTTTTCTCCCCACGCGCGGGTGTGCGGTCTCCCATGCTCGGGGGACGTTCCTCCCCCAAAGTTGTGTCGAAAACTGCCGCCGGGTTCGAACGAGCGGTGTGCGCCGTGCACGATCGTGTGTTTCGATGGTGTCAGTCGCGAATCTCTGTTCTTGAAAGGAGCATGGAGTTCCGATACACGGGGTATGCACCGATCGGAGATCACCATGTCAAACGCCTGGGCGTCGAGAGTTACTGATGCCTGTGCCACGGCTTCGAGCCTGTGCTCGCTTCCCGCCGTCGCCACGCTTGACTGGTGTGATCGAGCCGCCGGCGCGCTGATCGGGCTGATTGGCCACTCGGTCGTCGCGGTCTGTCTCGCCGAACTCGACGAGGAGGGGCGGTCGCTGGGTCCGGTCTATCCGGGCATCGCGAAAGGAGAGGGGCATGCGATGATCGAGTCGTCCGCGCTTCGGGCGCGACTCTCGGCGTTGCCGGCGTTTCCCATCTCCAAGCCCGGTTCGATCGTCTCCGCACGACTGGAGGACCTCGATCCCCGCTGGCGGGAGGGTGAACTCGCCGCGGCGTGCAGTGTCGTGCCCCTGCACGACCTGCTCGTCGGCGCGGCCCGCATCCCCCGGGATTCGCGCACGATCGTCGTCATCGTTGTTCCGCTCGACCCCGCGAGGACGGTGACGGACATCGACATCCGATTGCTTGAGTCTGTTCTTCCGATCCTTGCCGCCAAGGCGGCGCTCGTGTGGAACGAGTCCTCGCCGGGGACCTGGCTTACGCAGCGCGAGCAGGAGATCCTCGAGCATCTTGTGCTCGGGATGAGCGTCAGGGAGCTCGCCCAGACCCTCCGCCGGAGCCCGCACACGGTGCACGACCATGTCAAGAGCCTCCACCGCAAACTGGGCGCAAAGACCCGAGGAGAACTCATCGCCCGCGCCCTCGGGCATCCGACCGCCCACACCCCCGTGGAGCATCCAATCCGGGTTGCCCACAGATCCGTGGAAAGTTCAGCGGAAAACGGCACGTTCGGCCATGGTTCTGAAGCGGTTCGGCACCATCCCTGTGCGTTCGACGAGGCCAAGGGGGTTCGCGTCGGAGAGTGATACGCTTCGTCATGAAGCAGCGGCACGCGTCGGCCCATGTTCTCCTGTCCCTTGCCCTTGCCGCGGCCGCCGAAGCACAGGTCCGGTTCACGGTCGTGCAGCGGGCGACGGAGTCGCCTGTATCGGGGAGGCTGATCGTCGGGATCCTGCCGATCGACGCCGAAGAAGAACCCAACGACCTGCCGCTCTGGGGGAGCCCGAACCCGCTCCTTGCGGTTGAGGTCGAGGGGGTTGCGCGCGAAGGCTCTGTCGTGATCGACGAACGGGCGGATTCCGTCTTCTTCACGCCGCCCTTGCCCGATGGCGACTACCGCGCCCAGGCACGCCTCATCGCCAACCGAAGGAGCAGTTCGTGGCGGGCGGACCCCGGCAACCTCTACGGCGAGCCTGTGGCGTTCACAGTTTCGGACGGCAAGGCCGAGGTGAGCCTTTCGCTCTCGGAACTGACGGGGGGATGGGTCTGGCCCGGTGGGACCCCCGCGGAGGAAGTCGTGGTGAGGTCGCGACTGCTCTCGGAGTTCCACGGTCGCGACGTGATGTTGCGGGCCGGGGTGGTCAAGCCGGAGGACTGGAGCGCGGATCGCCGTTATGCGGTCGTCTACGAGGTGCCGGGGTTCGGGGGCGACCACCGCGGCGCGCTGAACGTTGCCGAGCGAGGCCGGGGTCGGTTGGGGCGCGAGGCCTTCTGGGTCGTCCTCGACCCCGAGAGCCCCAACGGGCACACGCTCTTTGCCGACTCGGCGAACAACGGCCCGTGCGGGCGGGCGCTCGTCGAGGAACTCATCCCCGCGATCGAGGCGAGGTTCAACCTCGACCCCCGCCCGGAGGCCCGGCTCCTGCGTGGGCACTCCAGCGGCGGGTGGAGCGTGCTGTGGCTGGCGATCAACTACCCAGAGACGTTCGGCGCGGCGTGGTCGAGCGCGCCCGATCCGGTTGACTTCCGCGCTTTTCAGCGCACGAACATCTACGCCGACGAGAGCATGTATGCGCGTGCCGGTGCGGGCGGCGTTATCGAGGAGACGCCATCGATGCGAGCCGGGCAGGGCGGCGGCTCGCGCGTTGTGATGACGGTCCGGGAGGAGAACGAGGGGGAGCGGATCCTGGGCCCGAACCAGACGAGCGGGCAGCAGTGGGCGAGCTGGCAGGCGGTCTTCGGCCCGCGGGATCCCGCGGGCCACCCCGCAGCCCTGTACGACGAGCGGACGGGGCGGATCGATCCCCGCATCGCCCGGGCGTACCGCGCCTACGACATCGGGCACCTCGTCCGGACGGACCCGGAGCGGTACGCACGCGGGTTCTTCCGCACCATCCGCATCGTCGTGGGCGACGAAGACAACTTCTATCTCAACGAGGCGGTCGAACTCCTTCGCGAGGACCTGCACGCGCTCGAGCCGCGCTTCGGCCCGCTGGAGGGAGACACGCACGGGATCGTCATCGTCCCCGGGACCGATCACGGCTCGGTCATCGGGTCGCCCCAGGCCCGGGCCATCCGCGAGCAGATGCTCGCGCACCTGACCAGGCACGGACTCGCCCGGCCCTGAAGCGTCACGCGAGTGTCACAACCCGGGCCCGCCGGCAGCGTGCGCGGCTCGGAGCGTTATGCTCGCAGACGAAGGGAGCGTGAGCGATGATCCGAGGTCTTGCGGCAACGGCGGTGATGGCGGCGGCGGGCGTGGTCCTCGCGAGCCTGGGCGCCCGATTCCAGCCCGGCCTCCCCCCCGCGCAGTCGAAGCACGGCGTGCGTGTGAAGGTCCACACCTTCGGCGCCAGGGTCCAGATCCAGGACACGGGCGACGCGGCGAGGGTCTATCGCGAGATCGAGATCGGCGCGATGATCACCTTCCCGCAGGTCGGGCTTGTGGTCGAGCCCATCGAGATCGTGAAACTCACCGACCCTGCCGGGAAGGACCTCCTCGCCGGCGCGGAGCGACAGGGCATCGACCCGATGACCCGCCAGTCGCTCGTCGGGTCCATGGGCGTCTTCGAGGGCACAATGGAACCCACCGCGTTCGCGAGCGGTCGCGTCTGGGGGCTCCAGGCCATCCCCGCAAGGATCGGGGAACTCCGGGCCAGGATCCGGACCGTCCACGCCGGGGGGATCGTGAAGGCGACCTTTCCCGCCGACATCATGGACAAGCCTGGCGAGCCCGTCCCCGGCGTGCGGTTCCTCGTCTCGAAGGTGGGGGAGCGAGACGGCTACGTCCGGGTGGGTTTCGAGGCGCACATGGACCGGGACAAATCCGTCGAGGCGCCCCTCGATGCGCCGTTCATCGCCGCCGTCCATGCGCTCGATGAATCCGGGACGAGGCTGGTCACGCTGCGCACCCCCGGGGAGGTCACGACGCGGGAGGCCTACATCATCAGCGTCGAGGACTGGTCGCTCGATCGCAACCTCTGGAACCGGATCAAGGCCTTCGAGGTCTGGATCATCAAGGATCTCAGGCGAGTGGAGTTCGAGGTGGAGATGCGAGGCGTCGGGTTCCTCGACTGATCACCCGTCCCGATGAAGGTCGATCCGCTCCGCGGGCGAGCCCTCGGGGCCATAGTGCTTGATTACTTCCGACCCTGCCCGGAAGGGGTGGGGCTCGAGGAGAGGGGCGATGGCATCGAAGATGGCGTCGGCGTCCGGGCCTTTGAGCGTCAGCGTGGCGAACCCCCCGCCGGCGGAACCGCCCTCGACCATCCCGATCGCGGGGTCGATCGAGCCGGCGATCGTGCCGCCGAGATCCTGGACGAGCGCAAGTTCGTCCGACGTGCCCATCGCATCGTCCGAGAGGCGGATGCGGATGAGCAGCGAGTGGGCCTCGCCCGGCTTGCGATGTGTTCCGAAGAGTCCCATGCGGGCAGCCTACCCGCGCGAACTGCCTGCGGGCGGGGTTCAGCCCGCCTCGGCCCTCGGGTGGGCCTGGGTGTAGGCCTGCTGGGTCCGCTGCGAGGTGAGGTGCGTGTACACCTGGGTCGTGCTGAGCGACTGGTGCCCGAGGAGTTCCTGCACGCTTCGCAGGTCGGCCCCGTTGTCGAGCAGGTGCGTGGCGAAACTGTGCCGAAGCGTGTGCGGAGAGATGGTGGGATCGAGCCCGACCTGTCGGAGATACTTGTCGAGTTTGCGGCGGACGGAGCGGGAACTGAGCCGTTGCCCGTGCTTGTTGAGGAAGAGGGGGAGGACCTTGCCCTGGGGGAGGCTCTGGGTGAACCGGGAATCGCTGCGGAGGAGTTCGACGTAGCGGAGGATGGCTCGGAGGGCGTGGGAGCCGAGGGGCACGAGGCGTTCCTTGCGTCCCTTGCCCTTGACGCGGAGGGCCTCGCCCGGCGCGTCGAGGTCGTCCATGTCCAGCCCGACGAGTTCGCTCACGCGGATGCCCGTCGAGTAGAGCGTTTCGAGCATCGCACGGTCGCGGCAGCCCAGCACGTCGTCCGGGTCGGGTGCCGAGAGAAGCCGTTCCACCTGCTCGATCGTGATGGCCTTGGGAAGGCGTTTGCTCTGGCGCGGCGTGCGGATGAGGGTCATGGGGTTGGAGGCGGCGAGCCCGCGGCGATCGGCCCACTTGTAGAAGGAGCGGAGCGTGGCGATTTTGCGAGCCATGGTCGCGGGCGAGTACTGCTGCTCGCCCAGGTGGGCGAGGAAGGCGCGGATGAGGTCGGCGTTGGCCTCGCAGATGATCCCGGAGATGGTCCCCGGGCGGATCGACCCGACGACGTCGGGGCTGGGGCGGCCGGGGTTCTCGAGGCGGTGCTTGAGGTAGTCGGCCTCGGCGCTCTCGGCGAGTTCGATCCCGTACTCGTCGCCGAGGTACTCCACGTACTGGCGGAGATCCGCGCCGTAGCATCGGGCGGTGTACGGGCTGAAGTGGCGCTCGTCGATCAGGTAACTGGTGAACGCCTGTGTGAGCGGGAGCGTGGACATCAGGGCCTCCTCGGGTCCTCCGCGGCGCCGTCCTCCGGGGTCACCCGACCCAGGAGTTGATGAGCCACCGCGGAGACGTCGAACCGGTCGAGTGGACTATCGGGCCTTTCGCTCGCCCGCGTGAGCGCGTCAAGAAGAATCCGTTCCTCCCCTTCCCCGCATTCCAGCAGCCAGCGATGCCGTCCGCGCGACAGCGTCACGCGTCGAACCTTCCCCGGCCTCGCTTGTGCTCCCGACATCCTCGCCCGTTCCCCCCGCGCCGGCCCGGGCCAGGCCGCGGAGTGCTATCCGCCTGCGCCCGCCAGCCGGATCCACTCGTGGTCGAGCAGTCTTCCGACGGCGTGCCAGGCCGCGAACTCCGTGTACAGGTCCATGATCGCCAGGTATCGCTTCCATTCCAGCGCGGATCGGCGGTCGTGCCGGCCCGTCGCGTAGTCCTTCACGTCCATCTGCACCTGGTGGTTTTTTCCATCCAGATACACCGAGACGACCGCCAGCGGGTCGTCCTGGAACGCCGCCCCTTCGAAATAGTCGTAGTCCGTCGGCTGGTAGGTGAGGCGGCGGGGGTCCACCGGTTCCGATCGCCCCGACGCCAGCGCGCCGGGCGGCGCATAGAGCGCCAGCGCGAGCCCGAGTTTCGGCGTGTACGGGTCGTACTCCGTGATCGACCCGACGATGATCCCGTCCGCACCCATGGCCGCGGCCAGTTGCCGCAACTGGGCGGGCGACTCCACGCGTTCCATGGAGAGCGAGCGCATCGCCGCGAGCGTGCGGTTGAGGGGGAGGCAGCGCAACCCCTGCGTCTGCGCCGCCGCCGCTACGACCGCGTCGGAGATCCGGTCCTCCGCCAGGAGCGACGTGCCCGACTCGTTCCTGAGGGGAACGACAGCCCAGGTCGGCTCCCCGCGTGACGCGTCGTAGGGCGACGCGTGCATCCGGGGCGAATCCAGCCCGGGCCCGGCGCATCCCCCCAGCGCCAGCGCGAGGAGGAGCGCCCCGACGATCATGCCCTGTGCACTTGCCATGGCGTCCTGCCCAAGATGGCCGGGGTCCTCCCGACCGACGTGACTCGTGGAGCGTCGCACGGCATCCATGCCGCACGCACGCCCTGGATTATCGGCCACCCGTCCGTGGAGGGGCCAGCGATCAAACGCCTCCGGCGTCGGTGGACGCCGGGGGCGCGGAGCAAACTCAGTGGTCTTCCGACAGCACCCCCGCGTGGGAGGATGAGGTCGGCCGGTTCGTCGTGGTGTCCCCCGCCTGCGGGCTCTGGTGCGCGGTCGCCGAGTTCATCGCCGGGAGGCTCCCCGACGCCGCGAGGATGGGCTCGTTCATGCTCGTCGACCAGATGTTGTCCACCCCGCCGCGGTCGGAGATGAAGAAGAGCTGGTTCTTGCTCGACCATGTGGGCATGAGGTTGACGGACTTCCCGCTGGTGAGGCGGACGAGCCCGTCGCCGGTGCTGGCGATCATCCAAAGGTCGGCGCTGGAGGGCCGGGCCGACGTCTCGCCCGTCCACTGCGAGGGGTTGGGCACGGTCGCGAAGGCGATCCACTTCCCGTCGGGGCTCCACGCCGGGTTGATACACGCCGACGTCGCGTTCGCGATGATCTCCGTCGGGTTGTTGGCCTGTCCGTTGCGATAGTCGATGGTCCAGACGCCGAAGGCACGGTCGCCCCTCTGGCGGCTGCGCTGGAAGAGGATGCGGTCGCTCCCGTTGTCGCCCGTCGAGGCCACGGGGCACCACTGCGGGAAGAGCCCGTAGGTCAGGAAGTGCGCGACCCCCGAGTTCCCCACGTCCGTCACCCAGATCTCCCACTTCCCGCTCACCTCGCCCAGGCGGCAGAACGCCAGGAACCGCCCGTCGGGCGACCAGCTCGGGTGGAGTTCGTGCGAGGTCTCCGTCGTCACATGGACCGCCGGGCCGCCGGTCGTCGGCATGACGAAGAGGTCCCAGTTCCCGTTCCGGTTCGAAGCGAACGCGAGGCGGGTCCCGTCCGGGCTCACCGCCGGCATGACGTCGTGCGAGGGGTCGTTGGTCAGTTGCGTCACGACCCGGCTCAGGACGTTCTTGATGTAGAGGTCCGCCGTCGCCCGGTGCTGGGTGCTCGCGAAGACGATCTGGTTCCCGTCGGGCGTCACGCAGGGGTCGAAGTCCGCACCCTCGATCGAGAAACTCACCTGCGAGAGATTCTCCCCGCCCGCCTTGGAGGGGTCGAGCCCGTTGAACGCGCTGCCCGCGCCGCTCACGACCTCGCCGAGGAACCCATGCGGGGCGCTCGAGGGCTTGAACGGGGCCGCGGGCTTGGGGCTCAGCGACATGCGCTCGTGGCCTGTCGGCTTCGTCGGCGCCAGGGAGACGCTGTCGTCCCCGCTCAAGGCCACCGCGAACGGATCGAACAGCCGATCCGTCGTTCCGGCGGGCGATGAGGCCGAGTTGGCCTGGGGCGAGTTCGCGGCCGACGGCTTGGACGCCTGCTTCGTCGCGCACCCGGCGAGGGTTCCCGCGGCGAGGGCGATCACGAGGGGAAGACGCGTCTTCGTGCTGGACATGGGGCGAGTCTCCGTGCTGGTGCCATCCGTGCCCCGTGCGAGGGGGCGTGATGGGTCATCCGGGCTCCACCCGCAACGACCGTGTCCCTGCCGACGCGTGGGGCTCGGCGCTCCCGCCGGAGTCTGGCACGCGTCACGGCTTCCCGCCGTCTTATCGGACCGACCCGAGAAGAGGCTTGAAGCATCGCCCGTGAGAGCGACACGTCAGCATCGGTCCGAAGAACTCCGGGGTTGAGGGTGTCGAGCCACCTTCGGGCGGCTGCCGCCGGGTCGCGCAAGCAGCACGAGGGGGCCCCACCATGGCCCCCTCGCGCCGGATCGTTCGTCAGGCTGCGTTTCCGCCGCGAGTTGCCCGTTCAGATCCGCGAGACTCGCCCCACGATCGCGGGAGTCTCGGTCGGCCTGACCCACCTTGCCTCGCGGCCGCGCGGGGCTTCCGCCGAGATGAGGTGCCCGAGGTATCGGGCGAGCGCGCCGTGCTCGAACTCACCCAGGAACGCCGCCGTCGCGCTCGGGTTGATCTCCAGGATCCGCTCGATCAGCCTCTCGCGGGTCATGGATTCGAGGGGTTCGAAGAGCAGGTGTTGCGCGTTCATGGGGGCACCTCTTGCGCGTGGAGGTCACCTATCGGACGCCCCCCGATCCGGGGCCGCAGGCGATAACACGTCCGGACCCGACTACCGTCGCCCATGCGCAACTTCAGCGCGGGGAACGACGGCCGCATCCTCGACTCCCGCGGCATCGAGGTGGGTGTTCTGGACTCGACGAACGTGCTCGAGCGTGACCCGGTACCCGGGCCCGGCCTGCGGGTGATCGACAGCGGGTGGATCGAGGGCGAGGCGCACCGGGCGTGGGGGCCAGAGGCGTGGGCGCGGTTCCTGCGTGCCTGGGACGCGTTTGTGCAAGGCGTGAGGGAGGCGGGCGGCGAGGCGCTTGTGCGGCCCGCCGCGGGCCATGTCATCGGGGATGCGCCGCGAGCGGGGGTCTTCCTCCGAGAGCGCCCTGGCGCGCGGCTCGCGCTCGAGCCTTCGGCGCTCCTGACGCCTTCGATGCGCGCGCGCGGGGCGGACCACCTCGGCAGGCTGGCGTCGTCGTTCGAGCCTCGCCGCGTGGCGCTGGTCGTGATGGGGGGCGAGGAGGAGGAAGTGGTACGGCTGGCCTACCCGGAGGCGGGCGTGGTGGTGCGCAGCGGCGGAGCCTGACGCGTGCGGTGTCGCCCGGCGGCGGCTACGATCCGCGCCAGGAGAGCCCGTGATGCCGATCACCCCCGACCATCCGACGTTCGCGCACGTCAAGAGCGCGTTTCCGATGCTCGACCTGCACGCGACGGAGTTCCGCGGACAGTCGACGCTGATCGTGCGGCCCGGGGACCTCCTCCGGGTGATGCGGTTTCTCCGCGACGACCCGCGGTGCGTGTACGACTTCCTGTCGGACGTGACGTGCGTGGACTATCTCGGCTATCCCGCGAAGATGCCGGGGCGGTTCGGGCTCGTCTACAACCTGTGCGCGTACACCCGCGACGATCGGTTCTTCGTCAAGACGTTCCTCGATCCCACGCGTCCGACGGACGGCATCGAGGAGGACCCCGGGCTGTGGGTCGAGAGCATGTGCCCGCTGTGGCCCGGGGCGGAGTGGACGGAGCGCGAGGTGTTCGACATGTTCGGGATCCGGTTCCGGAACCACCCGGACCTCCGGCGGATCCTGACGTGGGAGGCGTATCCCGGTCACCCGCTGCGGAAGGACTACCCGGTTCGCGGGCGGGGTGAGCGCGAGTCGTACCGCGTCATTGATCGTACGGACGCGTGAACCGGGCGGGCGCTCAGTCGTAGCCGAGGTCCGCGAGGTCGTCCTCATCGAGCCCGAACTGGTGCCCGATCTCGTGGAGGAGGGTGATCGCGATCTCGTCGAAGACGGCGTCGGTATCCCACTGGTCCGGGTCGGCGGGGGCGTTGACGAGCTCGAGGATCCCCTCGCGGAAGAGATGGATGTTGGTGGGGAGAGTCGGCGGGGCGTCGATCGCGCGATCGGTGAACGCAACCCCGGTATGGAGCCCGCACAGGTCGAGCGCGTCGTCGGGGGCGAGGCCAAGGTCCTTGAGCATCGCCGCGGTGGGGCGATCGAGGACGACGACGGGGACTTCGTCGAGCAGGGCGTGGAGGTGCTCGGGCAGGGCGTCGATCGCCTCGGAGACGAGGGCATCGAAGCGGCTGCGGACGTGTTCGTTCATGCCCCGCCCTCCTGGGGCCGCAGGAGCGAGGCGGGGGAAGGGGGAGGATCGAGGATGACGCGCCAGAGGCGGACGGCATCGGCGCAGAGGGAGACGAGGCCCACGGTGAGGAGCATCGAGCCGCCCGCGATGAACGCGGTGCCGACGACGACGATTGCCGCCTGAGTCTGACCCGACCAGAGGCCCGCGGCCAGGTGCAGGAGGTCGCCTGCCAGCACGACGCCGAGCGAGGCGGAGAGCGTGAAGAGGTCCTGGGCCTCCACCCGGCCCGAGCGGATGAGGATCGATCGCGAGGCGAGGGCCCTGACGCCCGCGCTGAGCAGGAGGGTCGAGGCAAGCAGGAGCGAGGTGTAAAGGGTGTGAACGATGACGCCTCGGATCACGATGGCATCGGGCACGAGGTAGTGGTCGGTGCCGGGCCGGAGGAGGAGGAGGCCACCGGCGGCGAGGAGGCAGGCCGAGGCGAGGCGGGCTCTGAGGGTGAGCCGGGCTGGAGCCCCTGCGGAGGTCTCGCCGAAGGCGAGGACGCCAAGCGCGCCGAGCAGGAAGCCTCCCACCGAGAGCATCGAGAGGAGCGAGGCCCGGGCGGAAGAGAGGAGGGGGTATCCAAGGGAGTCGGCAGCCTCGGAGGCGCGCAGCGCCCACGCCGACAGCGCGATCAACAGGGGAGCGAAGGCGGCGGCGATGACGCCGGCGGCGGTGAGCCGGGGTCGTCGGAGGGGGGTGAAGGCATCGGCCTCGGGATCGACGACAGCGAGGATGGAGGCACGGATCGGGGTCGCGCACTCGGGGCAGACGCTCAGGATCGAGAGGCCATGGAGGTTGTATCGGCACCGGAGGCAGGCGAGGGAGCCGGTGAGGTGCTCGGCCAGGGCCGAGGAGGGCTCATCGGGGAGGGGATCGACCGGCGGCTCGGGCACGCAGGGAAGAGTAGCGTCCCGGGCGGATCCGACGGAGAATGGGGGGATGCGGAACGTGGAGTTCAAGGCGGAGCTTCGGGACCTGTCGCTGGCGAGGGCGATCGTCGGAAGGTTGGGGGGCTCCTGGGCGGAGACGATCCGTCAGCGGGACACCTACTTCCGTGTGCCGTCGGGCCGGCTCAAGCGGCGGGAGATCGAGGGCGAGGCGACGGAGTGGATCGAGTATGACCGGCCCGAGGGGCCCGGCTCGCGGATCAGCGAGTACACGATCCGTTCCGAGGAGGAAGCCCTCGCGTGGTACGGGGAGATGGAGATTCCCACGTGGGCGGTGGTGGTCAAGGTGCGCGAGGTCTATCTGCTGGGGAACGTGCGGATCCATCTCGACCGCGTGGAGGGGCTCGGGGACTTCATCGAGTTCGAGGCGGTGCTGGCCCGCGGCGCGGGGGAGGACGAGGAGCGTGCGGCGAGGGCGAGCCTCAAGGACCTGCGCGAGCGGCTGGGACCGGTCCTGGGCGAGGCGATCGCGGTCGGGTATGCCGACCTCGTCGCGGGGAACGCCCCCGACGCGACACGGGCGGCCCGCGGCGGGGGTGGAGCGTGAGCGCGGGGGCGCGGCGGGTGCGAGAGTTGCGCGAACTCCTCGATCGCGCCAACCGGGCGTACTACGCCGACGCCAGCCCGATCATGTCGGATCCTGAGTTTGACCGTCTGCTGCTGGAACTCGCCGGGCTGGAGCGCGAGCACCCGGAGTTGGACGACCCGACGAGCCCGACGAGGCGGGTGGGGGGCGAGCCGGTGGCGGGGTTCGAGACGGTGGTGCACGCGGTGCCGATGCTGAGCATCGACAACGTGTATGACCGCGCCGGGCTGGGGGAATGGGTGGAGCGGGTGGGGCGTGGGCTTGGGGCGACGAGGGACGAATCGGGTCGGCTCGCCGTGGGGCGGGAGCGGGTCGATTTCGTGTGCGATCCGAAGATCGACGGGGTGGCACTGTCGCTGAGGTACGAGGGCGGGGTGATGGTCCGTGCCGTGACCCGGGGTGACGGGACGCAGGGCGACGACATCACCGCGAACGCGCGCGCGATCCGGTCGATCCCGATGCGCCTGGCGGGAGAGGCGCCCGCGGTGCTGGAGGTTCGGGGCGAGGTGTACTTCCCGCTGTCGGAGTTTGCGCGGGTCAACGCCGAGCGCGAGGCGGCGGGCGAGGAGGCCTTCCTGAACCCGCGCAACGCGTGCGCGGGGACGCTCAAGCAGTTGGATCCGCGGGCGACGGCGTCTCGCCGGCTGGCGTTTGTCGCGCACGGGAAGGGGGAGATCTCGGAGGCGGGGTTCGCGCGCGGGCACTGGGAGTTCCTCGGGAGGGTGCGAGCACTGGGCCTGCCGACGAGCCCGGAGGCGCGGTCGTGCGAGTCGGCGTCGGTCCTGTGGGAAGTGATCGAGGCATTCGCGGCCCGCCGGCACGCTCTCGATGCGATGACCGACGGGATGGTCGCGCGCGTGGACCGCTTCGAGTGGCAGGACCGGCTGGGCGTGACGTCCAAGTCGCCCCGGTGGGTGACGGCGTTCAAGTATCCGCCCGAGCGCGGAAGGACGCGTCTCATCCGCGTCGAGGCGCAGGTGGGCAAGACGGGAAAGATCACGCCTCGAGCGGTGATGGAGCCGGTGCTCCTGGCGGGGACGGAGGTCCGGCACGCGACGCTGCACAACTGGGGGATGGTGCGGGCGAGGGGGCTGTGCGAAGGGGACACGGTCGAGGTGGAGAAGGCGGGCGAGATCATCCCGCAGGTGGTGGGGGTGGACGTCACGACGCGTGCGAGGAAGGCGAGAGCGATCATGCCGCCGGAGGCATGCCCGGTCTGCGGGGGCGTGGTGGAGGTCGAGCCACCCGGCGTGCCGCCGGAAGAGGAGACGCAGCGCCGGTGCGTGAACCCCGAGTGTCCGGCGCAGATCCGTGAGAGGCTGGTGTGGTTCGCGGGCCGGAAGCAGATGGACATCGACGGGCTGGGCGAGCAGACGATCGACCAGATCCGGGCGACGGGGACGATCCCTCTGCAGACGTACGCGGACATCTTCCGGCTTCGAGAGCACCGGGCGGCGCTGGTGGAACTGGACCGGATGGGAGAGAAGAAGGTGGACAACCTGCTCGAGGGGATCGAGCGGGCGAAGGGGCGTGGGCTGGCGCGGCTGCTCTCGGGGATGGGGATCAGGCACGTGGGCTCGTCGACCGCGAAGCAACTCGCGCGGCTCTTCAGGGATGCCGACGCGCTGCTGCACGCTGAGGAATGGCAGTTGCGGCCCAAGTCGCTGGGCAAGAAGGAGGCCTTGGAGCGAGGGCTCGACCCCGATCCCAGGAACCGGGTCGAGACCGGGCTGGGGGCGGAGACGGCCCCGGTCGTCCGGGCGTACTTCCAGAGCGAGCAGGCGAGGCGGACGTTCCAGGAACTGCGCGACGCGGGAGTGGACCTGTCGTCCAGGGACTTCGTCGAGCCCGGGCGGGGCGTGGCGGCGGCGGGCCCGTTCGCGGGCAAGACGGTCGTGCTGACCGGGACGCTTGAATCCTTCGATCGGGAGGCTCTCAAGGAGGAGTTGGAGAAGCGGGGGGCGAAGGTGTCGGGCTCGGTGTCGAAGAACACGAGCCTGGTCATCGCGGGGCGAGAGGCGGGCTCGAAGCTCGACAAGGCGCGCGAGTTGGGGGTGGAGGTCTGGGACGAGGCGCGGCTGCTGGCGGCGCTGGCGGCGCTGGCGGAGGGATGATTCGTCAGCGGGACGAGACGGTGAGGCTGGCGCGCTTGGGGGCCTGGACGTGGAGGCGTTTGACGCGGTGCTCGGACCAGTCGGTGACGCGGAGATCGGGGGAGTCCGGGCCGTCGTGGATGCGGAGGATGTCGTAGGTGTTGTTGCGCTGGGCGGGGGTGAAGCCCGCGCCGCGGATGAGCCTGCAGAGGAGGGCCTCGTCGAGGCAGTAGGTGGTCCCTGCGGAGGAGACGACGTTCTCTTCCATCATGACCGATCCCATGTCGCTCGCGCCGAAGGCGAGGGCGACCTGCCCGATGTGCGGACCCATGGTGACCCAGGACGCGCCGATGGAGTAGATGTTGTCGAGGTAGAGTCGGGAGAGGGCCTGCGTCCGGAGGTAGTCGGTCGAGCCCGACATCCGGACTCGCTTCCCGAAGAGATGGGCGGTCGGGAATCGATCGCGGTCCATGCGCTCGAAGTCGAAGAGGTCGGCGGCGCGGGTCGAGGACGGGTGGAGGGCCTCGCCCCGGCCCCAGTCCCACGCGGCGGCGATCGCATCGCCCGGGAACTGGGCGTTGTGCTCGGCCGGGTCGGCGGCCCAATCGGGCACGCGCCCCAGGGGCGTGTTCTCACGCTGGAAAGGCCAGGAGATGAACGAGACATAGTGGGCCGACGGGGCCTCGGCGTGCGGGAGGCCCGGTGACGGACGGCCCAGAGAGAGGTCCTGCCATCGGCGGACGAGGTCCATGTGGTGGACGCGATCGGCGACGCCCTCGATGTGACCGAACATCATCGTTGCGCTCGTGAACATCCCCAGCGAGTGCGCGACGCGCATGGTCGTGAGCCAGGCCTGGGCGTCGCACTTGCCAAGCCCGATGCGCCGCCGGACGGCGGGGGCGAAGATCTCGCCGCCGCCACCCGGGATGGAGTCGAGCCCGGCTTCGCGGAGGGGCTTCATGACGGAGAGGATCTTCTGGGCGAGGGTCTCGCCCGGGGGGTCGAAGAAGCGGACAAACTCGATGAACTCGGGGGGAGAGAACCCGTGGACATGGACGTCCGGGAAGCGGGCCTTGATGGCGTCGAGGAGGTCGATGTACCACGAAAGGGGGAGGGCGGGGTTCATGCCGCCCTGCATCAGGATCTGGGTTCCACCGATGGCGACGAGTTCGCTGACTTTGTCGAGCAGGTGCTCGTGGGAAAGGGTGTAGGCATCGTGGTCGGAGGCGTTGCGGCGGAAGGCGCAGAAGGTGCAGTGGGCGGTGCAGACATTGGTGTAGTTGATGTTGCGGTCGAGGACGTAGGTCCGGAAGCGGTCGCCGTGGAGTGCGCGGGTGCGGGCGTCGGCCCAGCGGCCGAGTTCAATGAGGGGCATGTCGTGGAAGAGTTCGAGGGCCTGCTCGGGCGTGAGGCGGGCGTGTCCCTGGACCACGGCGTCGAGGAGCCCGTGGTCGAGCGCGGAGTGGTGGGGGTGGGAGGTGGGCGTTTCGCAGTTTTCAGACGCCATTGAAACAGGATAGCGGGGCTTCGCCTCGCGGGCGAGCGGATGATGGGACGTGGGCAGGCGGAACGGTCGTCCCAATGTGACGGGACCGTTAGAAGAAGGAGGGGCCCGGGGTCGATGGGGGCTGGGGGACGGTCGATGGAAGGGAGGGGTACACCCCCGGAGGGTTCCATGAGCCGACTTCCGCATGTCTCCGAGGCCCTTGTGCAGACCCGCCTGGCCGTGGTGGTGGGGGCGTTCCTTGTCGCGTTGTGTGCGATGGCACAGTTGATGGTGTTCGGATTCGTCCACTTCACCGAGGCGCGCTGGGTCGAGGTCGAGGCATCGGCCAACGCCCGGGCGCTGGACGTCGTGGAGTCATCGACGGCGGGTGGACCGATCGGCAAGCGAGTGCTGGACGAGGCGCGTCGCGCCGAGGTCCAGCCCAAGGACGTCAACCGGGTGCTCAGTTCGTGGGACGGGGTGCTGCGTCGGGTGGCGTCGTCGGCGACGTCGCTCGGCGCGATGTCGGCGGTCGGGCTGCTGGTCGTGGCGAGCCTGGGCGTGGTGATTGCGGCGGGCGGGGCCGTCCCCGGCGTGGGTCGCGCGGTGGCGGCGTCGATGTGGTCGGTGGTGCTGGCGATGGGGTGCCTGCCCTGGCGGGACCTGATGCCGTCGATCCCGTTCGGTGGGGTCTTCGGCGGGTATGACGTGATGGTGGCGGGGAGCGAGATGGTCGAGGCGGGACGGGAGAGCGCCGCGTCGCTGCTGGCGATGTTCGTGCTCATGCCCCTGGCGGCCATCGCGTGCGCGGGGGTGGTGGCGTTCCGCTATCGCGAGGGGGTGAGCGAGGGGATCATCGTGACGAGCGTGAGCGAACTCGACGCGCAGGTCGAGCGTGAGATCGCGCGGATCCGCGAGAAGGGCCCGAGCGGGAGCACCGTGCGGACGGTCGGCGCGCTCAACCGTGCGATCGGCGCGCCCGCGGCAGCGGAAGCCCCCGTGCCGTCCCCCGCGCCGGAGGGTGAGGTTCCGGTCGGGAAGAAGGGGCGGAGTTGGGTGTCGGCCAACGACCGTCGGATCGGTCAGCCCAACCCGGGCGACGGGCTCAAGCGGCCGATCTGATGATCGGCACGATGACGGAGCGGCGTGTGGGGACCGACGCAGGCTGAACGGCGTTCGTGGGGGGCCGTGCGCCGGGGATCAGGCCGCGGCCGTCCCGCCGGGACGTTCCTCCCACCTTGGCGGGCGGACGTTGGCGGGTGCGTTGGCGGGCTCACGGAAATCTTCCGCGGAGAGTTTGAGTTCGCTGGGCATGGTTTTGCGATAGCCGAGGAGGCGGACGACCTCGAGGACGTCGGTCCAGGCCGGGAACTGGCGGGCGTTGGCGTTCTTGAAGGACTCGATGCCCATGACGAAGAGGAACTGCTCTCGTGTCAGTTCACCTTCTTCGGCGGCTTTGACGAAGTCGGAGAGGCGACGGCCCGGGCCTCTGCGGCGCTCGGCGCCGGTGGGGCTTCCCTGGTTCTGGCGGCGACGATCGGGTCCTCTGCCTTGCATGGCACGTGGCCTCCGGGGGCGACGAGCCGGTGCGCTTCAGAGCTCGTCGTCGTCCATGTCCTCATCGTCCAGATCTCCGCCCTCCTCCACTTCTTCCTCGTCTTCGAGGAAGTCGTCATCCTCGAAGTCGTCGTCGAACTCCTCCTCGTCTTCGAGGAAATCCTCGTCGTCGTCCTCCTCCCCGCAGACGGGGAGGGCGACGACGGTGCGCCACGGGTCCAGTTCGCTGAGCATGTCAACCATGGTCCACCACCCAATCTCCGGTGAAGGGGCCCCCGACGCGCCGGGCTCCACGCCCGACGCGCGGTACACTACTGTCCGTTTTGCCGCTGTCAACTCCGCAGGATGATCCACACGCATGGCCGACCCCGCTCCTGAATCGTTCCGCCCCATGGCCGGGATTCTGGCCTTCGTCTTTCCGGGCGCCGGGCATGTTGTCCTCGGGGAGAGGAAGCGCGGCGTGCTCGTCGCGTGTGGGGTGCTCGGGCTGTTCTTCGGGGGGCTGTTCATCGGGGGGATCGACGTGGTGGATTCCAGGGAGGACCCGCTCTGGTTCGCTGGTCAGGCCCTTGTAGGACCGGTGGCGCTGGGGGTCAACCACGTCCACCAGACCTCTTTCAAGATGAATGACCCGCAGCGGAAGGTCCTGCGCTCCCGTAACCCTGACGAGAGCCCGCGGAACGTCAAGTCGCTGGGGCGGATGAACGAGATCGGGACGCTCTATGCCACCCTTGCCGGGATGATGAACCTCATCGCGATCCTCGACGCCCTCTTCCACAGGCCGCGGCCTGCGGCCCCGGCGGGAGCCCGCCCATGAGCCCCTGCCCGGGCTGGACGCCTTTCATCGATCCCATCAACGCCTTCGGGGTGTGGTGGGCGCTGATCGTTCCGCTGGCGTTCGGGATGTCGGTCGCGTACAAGGCCGTGCGCGTCAACGACCTGTCGCGGTATTGGCGGCAGGTGGGGGCGATGACGGTGCAGTCGGTGGCGGCGATGTTCCTGCTCGGGGCGGCCGCGTACGTGCTGATCCTGCACGTGATCCCGGCGATCGTTCCGGTGAACCCGTAGTCACGCCGCGAGATCGAGGTCGTCGCCCCCCTCGCCGATGAGGCCCCACTTGTCCCTGGGGAGGTGGCGGTGGTGGATGCGGATGACCCGGGCGAGTTGGGCGGCGAAGAGATCGGCGACGGTGCGGATGGTCGATCGCATCTCGGAGGTGAAGCCCATTCGCCGGTCGCGGAAGAGGGCGGCGACGGCGAGGCATTCTCCGTCGTGGAGGCAGGGGAGGAGGATGACCTGGGCATCGCCCAGCCACGCGGCGCCTTCGCCCAGATAGCCTCGGATCGACGCGGCGTCCTCGAGGATGACGGGCTCGGGCTCGTGCTCGACGCGCGGCGCGATCACGCCGGCGAGGTGTTCGAGCAGGACCTCCCCGCCCTCGCGCGAGCAGTCGTAGTTGATGTAGGCCCCGAGGGAGAAGTCTCCGCCGGGGGTGGGGAGGAAGACGGCGGCGTTGGTGGGCCCGGTCCTCCCGAGGACGAACTCGAGCGTGGTCCGCAGGAGGCCTTCGAGGTCGAGTTCGCGGCGGACGAGCCCGTGGTACTCGCTGGCGATGGAGACATCAGAGATCTTCGTGGAGAGTTCCTGGTAGGCGCTGACGAGATCCGTACACAGGGATCCGACCTGCCGCGTGACCTGCTGTCGGGCGGAATCGAGGCGACGGCAGACCTTTTTGAGACGTTCGACCCGTTCGGCCCGTCCGCGGAGGTCTCGCCCCTTGCGGACGCACTCGCGGACGCGTTCGACGAACTCGTGCGCCGGCATGGCGTGGGAGAGCACGTCCGACGCGCCGCTGCGGAGCGCGAGGAGGGCCTCGTCGATGCTCGGAGACTGGGACAGCAACGCGACGCAGGGGCCCTTGCCCGAATCCGAGAGGCGACGGGTGAGGTCGAGGGCTTCCTCGCACGGGGCGAGGATGAGCGCGTCGAACACCTCGGCATCGAGGAGTGAGGCCGCGCCCGCGACGGACTCGACGGCGCGGGTTTCGAGGCCCGAGGCGTCGAGCCGGGCGCAGGTTCGTTCGCGGTCGAGGCGGCTGGGGCAGGCGATGAGGACTCTCTCGATGGTCTGCTCGTCCACTCGTCTCCCCTTCCTAGGCGGCGGTTCGTTCCGGTTGTGAGGCAGGGAGGCGGATGCTGGCGAGGACGCCCCCTCCGGGGGCATTCCCGAGCGTCACCGTCCCGCCGTGGAGTTCCACGAGCCTCCGGGCGCGGGTGAGGCCCAGGCCGGTTCGGCGTCCGGCGGGCTTCTCGCTGAAGAATGGGTCGAACGCGTGTTCCATGGCTCTCGGCGTGAGTCCTGGCCCGTGGTCTTTCACGGAGATCAAGAGTCGGCCATCCTCGGGCGCGCGTTCACCAGCGACCTCCACGATTCCATCGGGCGAAGCCTCGAGGGCGTTGGCGATGAGTTCCGCGACGGCAGAGGCGATCAGTTCTCGGTCGGCGCGAAGCGAGGCGCCTTCCCCGACCCGAACCCTGACGCGTCCCTCGCCGGCGAAACGGGCGAGTGCGAGTTCGATGACCTCGCGGGCATCGAGGGCTTCCAGCCGGGGCTTGGGCGGGGAGGCGACGAGGCGGAGGCTGGTGATGAGGTCGCTGAGGTCGTTGGCTGCGCGGAGGATCGCCTCGCCGCTGGCGCGATCCGTCGCTTCGGTCAGGCGAGAGCAGAGGAGTTGCGCCCGCCCGGCGATGATCGCGAGCGGGTTGTTCATCTCGTGGGCCGCGCCGGCGGCCATCTCACCCAGGCGAGCGAGGGACTGGGCCTCGGCAAGCCTGGCCTGGGCCTCGACGAGCGCGCGGTTGGTCTCGGCGAGGTCTTCGCTGAGCCTCGACGCCCCTTCCTGTCTCATCGACGAGGCGATCGCCGTTGCCCAGCATGCGATGATCGCATCGAGCCCGGGCTTCTCGGGGGCGTCGCGGCCCCCTTCGTGGAGCAGCGCGGCGGCCCCTTCCTCCACGGCCTCGGGCCCGGGGGCCAGGAGCGGGAGGAGCGTGGCCTGGCGGACATCATCGGCCTCCGCGGCGTAGTCGCTGAGCCAGGGGAGGAGTCCGAGACCCGACATTCCCGTGCCGCGGGCGCTGTCGAGCAAGCGGGCGAGGGAGGCGGCGTCGTTCCCGGGGAGCGGCGCGGTGTCGGCCTGGAGAAGATCGCCCTCGCCGGAGAACCGCGCGACGTGGGCTTCCTCGCCCGATCGGGTCTGTGTCACCAGGACGAAGAGCCGGCCGCCGAGCAACCCCGACGCCGATCGAGCGACCTCGGCGAGCATGCCGGAGAGCCCTCGCGCGGCCCTGGCACGTGACTGGAACGCCTGGATGGAGGCAAGGACGCGGGCCTGCTCGCGGGCCTGGCGGGCACGGGCTTCGAGGGCGGCGCCGAGCGAGCCCAGTCGCGAGTTCGCCGCGGTGATGGACCTCAGCAGGATCTCGGGCGCTTCCGGGGCGTCGACGCCGAGGATCCGGCAGCGCTCGGCGACCTCTTCGTGGAGCCTGGGGATGATCTCTTCGACGCGAGTGGGATCGAGCCGCGCGCCGACGCAGGCTTCGGGGAGGTCGGCGGCGGGGGCAAACTCGCCCGACCACCCCAGGTGCTGGCGACGTGCGACGGCCTCGGCGGCGGAGACGACGAGGATAAGCGGTTTGTGGGGAAGGTCGGGGATCGACGCGGGGGGCTGCCCGTGGAACCACATCACGTCCTGGAGCGCGTGCGGGAGGGCCCAGTGCTCGCCCAGTCGTTTCCCGGCGGTGTGGTGGTCGATTCCGAGGACGGCCCGCTCGACGCTCGCCGAGGCGCATCCACGTTCCTGGCACGTCGCGATCACGCCCGAGTACGCGCGCGGGAGGAGCGTCGCGAGGGCGAGTTTTCCGAGGTCGGCGAGGAGCCCGGCGACGAAGGCCTCCGCGGGCTTGACCTTGAGCGCCGGGTGGGCGCGGGCGATGAGATCGGCGGCGCAGGCCACGGCGATCGAGTGCCGCCAGAACCCGGGCCGGTCGAACCTGTCGGTGAACCCCCCGATGGGTGCGGGATCGAAACGTCCGGACCGCGCGAGTTCGAGCACGCTGACGCTGAGGACGACCGCCTGCACGGCACCGAGCCCGAGCATGACGACGGCATGCTGGACGGTGGTGATCCTCTGGCCCAGCCCGGTGTCCGCTCGCCGGCAGAGCGAGAGGATGCGGGCGGACATCGCGGGGTCGGATTCGATCAGACGTACGACATCGGTGGTCTCGGCGTCGTTGGAAGCGACGGCCTCAAGGAGGCGGGTGGCCACGGGAGAGAGCGTCGGGAGCGCACTGACCTGCGCGAGGATCAGTTCGACCTGCCTCGCCGTCGGTGCCGCGGCCATATCAGGCGTGCCCGTTCTCGCCCGCGGGCGCACCCAGGAGCGAGTTGACCTTCTCCATGAGGGCGGCGACGCCGAAGGGCTTTTTGAGGAAGTCGTCACCCCCTGCGCGGATGAGGGCGTCGACCTCGTCCTGGTTGACGACGCCGCTGACGAAGAGGATCCGGGTCTCCTTCAGGTCCTCGTCCTCGCGGATGCGTGCACAGACGACGTTCCCGTTCACGTCGGGGAGCATGTAATCGAGGATGATGAGGTGGGGGCGGAAGGAGCGGGTCAGGAGCCCCGCGTCGTAGCCGGTGGTGGCGCTGCGGAGTTCGAATCGGGTGTCGTTGGCGAGGATGTCGGCGAAGAGCTGGACGATGCGCTCGTCGTCGTCGACGAGGAGGATGCGCTTCTTCCCGCCCCCCTCGATGTGCTCGAGGGGGATCCCGTTGGCCTTCATGAAACGGATCAACTCGTCGCGGGGGATGCGGCGGAACTTCGACCCCGGAACGCGGAAGCCGGTGAGGCGGCCCGAGTCGAAGCATCGGATGATGGTCTGCTGCGACACCTTGCAGACCTGGGCGGCCTCGCCGGTCGTGAAGACGCGCTTCTCCGCCCAAGATTCGTTCGTACGTTCCATATCCCGAGACTCCCGGCAGCGATCGGCCTGGGACATCCGTGCCCCCGATCCGTCGAGCAGGCCTCGCCGGTCCTATCGACCCTCGCCTTACCCAACTTCACGGGCGTCCGGAAATCACCCCCCCTGGGGTTCCCCTCCCGGTCACGTCCTCTTGACTTATCTCCCTCTTCGCCCGGGACTAGACACCGGTTCGACCTTGCCAGAGTCGAACCGCCTCCGGAGGGCGCGGATAGAGGGGCGCAAGATCGGCGGGTGTGACCGAGGCGAGGCGGCGGGAGGCTTCCCAGCATGCCTGGGCGCCGAGGCGAAGTTCCGCGATCTCAAGCCCGATCTCCGCTGCCCGTGCGTGGAACGGGGCGGGCAGGAAGCGGTCGGCGAAGAGCCTGTGGACGTGAAGGGCGTCGAGCCGCGGGGCGGTCAGGAGGCCACCTGGTTCGACGGGCTGCCCCCCGGGCGCGAACGCGCTGACGTGGGCCTCCTCGCCCTTGCTGGCGAGGGCGACAGCGAAGGGCCGATCGTCGAGCGAATCCAGTCGCGCGCGCGCGGCGGCGACGATTGCGGTGGGCACGCCGACGCACGCCGCGCCGCTGGCGAGGGCGATCATCTTGGCAGCGGCGACGGCGACGCGAAGGCTGGTGTAGCCCCCTGGGCCGATGGAGACGACCACGCGGGCGATGGCGCGGGGTTCGATCGCGTGTGTGCGTGCGAGGGCGTCGATGGCGGGGAGGAGGGACTCGTCGCCGGGGTGCCGCAGGCGGAGGGGCTCGACGCCAAGGAGGGCGTCGTGGGAGGCGAGGGCGACTTCCGGGGCGCAGGCGGAGGGATTCGAGGACTCGATGACGAGGGTGATCACTCGTCCTCCCGTGGGGTGCCGCGTGTGCGCTTGGAGGATGAACGATGTTTCTTCTGGGCGAGGCGGGCACGGACGCTTGATTTGGTCGGCTTGGTGGCGCGGCGCTGGCGCGGGCGGACCAAGGCCCGGGCGACGAGTTCGCGGAGGCGATCGAGGCACTCCGCGCGGTTGCGGGATTGCGAGCGATGCTCGGAGGAGGTGAGGATGAGTTCGCCCTCGGCGCTGACGCGGGAGCCGGCAAGATGCTTCAGGCGAGTGAGGGCGTCGGGGGGGAGCGGGAGATCGATGAGGCGGACGCGGAGTTCGGCCTTGGTGGCTCGCTTGTTGACGTTCTGCCCGCCCGGGCCCGGGGAGGAGGAATAGGAGAAACGCAGGGCGTCGTCGGGCGCGTCGATCCCTGGGGCGAGTCGTGTGTCGTTCATCCCATGCGCTCCGTGGGGGACGGTAGGCTCTGGACCCATGAAGATGATCGCGGTGGTGCTGGGGTGCGTCGTGCCGGCGTGGGCGCAGGAAGAGGGCGGCAGGCTGGACGGAACGGGGGAGCGGTCGTGGGTCGTGGAGTTCGAGCCCGCGGCGTGGTACACGTCGCCCGGGGGGATGGTGGTGATGCCCGGGGGATCAGCGGAGGCGGACCTTGCCGACGTGAACCTCGACAGCCCTCGGCTGAGCCCATTCGCGGAGGTGCGCGTGCGGGGGGGGGAGTGGAGCCTGGAGTTGTCGGGGTATGGGTTTGAGGCGTCGGGGCGAGGGTCGATTTCGAGCGGGATGGCGGTGGGGGGCTTGGTGATCCCCGCGGGCTCGCCGGTGGAGGCGAGTCTCGGGGCGTGCTCGTTCGAAGCGGCGCTGGGGTATCGAGTTCACGAGTTTCGCAGCGAGGGGGAGCGAGGGGATGTGGAGTTGACGCTCGACGTGACCGGGGGCGTGCGCGCGCACGCGTTGGATCTTGAAGTGACGGGCGCGGGCGGGAGGGCCGAGTTTGACGGCGTATTCGCGGAGCCGACGGTGGGGATGTGGATGCGGTTCGAGTTTTCCCGGGGGCTGTCGCTGGACGTGGACGCGTCGGTGGGCGGGATGTTCCTGGAGCACGCCACGTCGATCTCGTGGGACATCCTCGTGGGGTTCAGGTGGGATCTGGGCAATGGCCTGGCGGCGCAGGGGGGCTATCGCCAGCACGCGTTCCTGCTGGAAGAGGGGGAGGGGATCGATCGGTTCAGGTGGAGAGGGGCGATGGCGGGCGTCTACGCGGGGATGGTGTTCCGGTTCTGAACTTTCGCGTTGACGGGTGGATAGGGTTGTGGGATACTCCCGCGTCCTGCTGGTGTTCCAGGCGGGCTGGTGGGCGTTCAAGGTTCTTCTTCCCCTCGCGGGGTTCTCCGGGCGTGGTGGGACGGCACGGGCGTCGCCCTTGCGGCTCGTTCGCGTCTCAAGGTTGAGGGAAGCAGCCATGGGAACGGTGACGAAAAAGGACCTCATCGATCGGATCGCCGATCGAACCGGTCAGAAGCGGGTCGACGTGAAGCGCACGGTCCAGGAGTTCCTTGACCAGATGATCACGGAACTGGCCAGGGGCAACCGCCTCGAGTTCCGCGACTTCGGGGTCTTCGAGATCCGGGAGCGGGCCTCGCGGACGGCGCAGAACCCCAAGACCCTTCAGAGGGTGACCGTCCCGGCGAAGAAGACGGTGAAGTTCAAGGTGGGAAGGCTGATGCGCGCGGGGCTGGAAAACGGGAGCGTCGTCGAGGTCAAGCCGACGAAGTCACCCGCGCGCGCGCCGACGGCCTGAGCCCGGGTCGGGCCTCTCTCACCAGGTCGGCCGCCACGGCGTGCCGTCGGGGTTGGTGATGGTGAGGAGAAAGGCGTCGTAGTTGTGCTCGATGGACGTTCGTCCGTCGGCCCAGAGCACGACGCCGATGCCGCCGCGAGCCCTGGCGATCTCCGGATGCTCGACGATCCAGACCTGATTTGAAGGATCTCGAACCCGGGCGAAGATTCCGAGATTGACAGCGTGGTAAGAGATGATGCCCGGCGGGGCGCCGGCGGCCTGGAAGACCGGCGCGTCGGGGTCGCGTGTCCCGAGGTAGTCGCCGAGGAGTTCTCGCCAGCGTTCGTGAGGCTGGGGTGTGCGGTCCTGCCATTCGATGACGTAGTTGGTCATGGCGATGGAGAGCGTGCGCAGGTTGGCCTGCGACTGCGTCATCTGGGCGGTTTTTCTGGCCTGGCTTAGGGCGGGCAGGAGGAGGATGAGCCCCATGACCGGGACGATCAGAAGGTGGAGCGCGGCGAGGACGATACCGGTCAGCGCCATCCCCTTGCCGGAGTAGCGAGCGGGGTCGCGCTTGACGCGTTTGAGCGCGACCACGCCGCAGACCACGGCGGCGACGGTGGCGATCGGGAACGCGCAAGGCACGATGAGGCCGGCGATGCCCAGGACGAGCGCGGCGATCGCGAGCCCGGCGCTGGGCGGGAGGGACGGCTGAGAGGGGGCGGGTTCGCTCATGGGGCGGGAGTGTATGCGAGAGCGATGCGCCCGAGCGAGCCGACGGCCGGGGTGCGATGTCGTGTCGGGAACGGGCCGGTGGTGGGTGTCTAGGGGCAGCCCTGGGCGAACGCATTCTGGAAGGCGAGGAAGTCGAAGAGATCCCAGTCGGCGTCGTTCTCGAAGTCGGCGTAGGGGTCCTGGCTCGAGAAGGCGTCGAGGAAGCAGAGGTAATCGAAGATGTCGAGGTCGGCATCGTTCTCGCAGTCGGCTGGGCAGCCGGCGAACCACTCGAGGACGACCTCGCCGGGGAGGAAATCGGGAAGGGGGACAGCGTTGGCGTCGCCGAAGTAGATGCGGTAGGAGGCGGTGAAGAGGCCGTTGGGCTGGGTGGTGGTGTACCAGTTGTGGAGCATGGTCCCGTTCCAGAGGATGGAGGCGTGGGAAGCCTGGGTGCCGAAGATGGGGACGAAGGTCTTGGCGAGGTAGGCCTCGAAGGTGGGGGAGTGGGTGAGGCACTCGATCCAGAGGGAAGCCCCCGGCGGCGCAGACCAGACGCCCTCGATCATCCAGCCGTACTGGGCGTTGTAGAACGTGCCGTTCAGGACGGCGGCAGCGCCGGAATAGGTCTCGGCGTAGGACTGGAGTCTCGGCATGGGGACAAGGGGATCGACGTGGCACTCGAGCTGGTTGCCGTGAAGTTGAACGGCGATGTGCTTCATCGGTCCGCCCATCTTGGGGGTCTGGGCGAGTGCGGGAGCGGCGGTGGCGAGGGCAAGGAGGAGGGAGAGGGAGCGGTTCATGTGGTGTCCTTTCGAGCAATGGGGCGTCGGTCAGTGGGCCGAGGCCGGGTTGAAGAGGTCGATGGACGAATCGAGGTCGAACAGGCGCTGGAAGGGGAGTGTGGACGCGTGGGCGTCGAGGAAGACGGCGCCCGTCCCGGACCCGTGCCTGGCAGGGTCGATCTCGGGAGGCGCGGCGAACTGGACCCAGAAGTGGGGCATGGCGTGGTCGGCGGAGGTGGAGGGGAGGAGTTCTCCGAAGAGGACGGTGCGTGACGGGAAGGGCGCGGAGGCCCGGCGGTTCCAGGTGGGGCCGAGGGTCTCGGAGGCGGTAAGTTCGAAGTAGACGTTGAAGCCGTAACTCCAACCGACGGAGCGCCGGTCGAGGGGGCAGCGGAGGTGGCCGTTGAAGACCGAGTCCCACGCGGCGTGTCCGGGTTGGTAGGGTTCGCCAGCGAAGTGCTCGAAGAAGGCGTATCCCCATGGCGAGGCGTGGTGGGAGAAGGCAGAGTGCTGGCTTCGCGGCATGAGGTCGCGGTGGTCGTCGGCGTAGAGGTTGGTGAGTTGGCCGAGCGAGCGGAGTTGAGCCAGGCACCTCGTGGCCCCGGCTCCTGCCCGGGCGCGGCCGAGGGAAGGCAGGGCCATCGCGAGCAGGGTTCCGGAGATCGCGATGACAACGAGGAGTTCGATCAGAGAGAAGGCGTGGCGTGAGCGCAAGGGTCGCATGGCGCGTCCTCTTGTGGAAAGGGTGCGAGTGGGGCCGTGGACAGAGGTGGCGGAGCCGCGTCGGTTCAGGCTCGCGGAGGCGGGGCGAGGATGTCGAGCATGCGCGACCGCGGGGGCATGATCGGGGGCCACGTGGCCCGACCGAGGCATCGTTTGTTGGGTTCGGCGAAGGAGGGACAGGGACAAGCGAGGGAGAGCGAGATCGCAAAGGGGAGGAGCGTGGAGAGGCCCTTGCACGATGCGCGGGTCATGGCCAGGGGGATCGGACGGTGGCCCTCGTAGGCCTCATTGGGCCGCGCCTCGCAGCAGGCGTCTGCGGGTTCGGCATCGGGTGGAGCGGCGACTGCGACACCCTCGCTGAGTCGACGGTGGGCATCAGGGAGGCAGAGTTCACAGGCATCGGGATCGAGGGTGCGAAGGGCGGCGAGCCATTGATCGTCGGAAAAGACGGCGTCGGCTGGAGGGAGCACGCCGTTGGAGAACGCCCAGACCAGGCGCTGGTGGTCAGAGAAACAGCAGCAGAACGCCCAGCACTCGTGGGCCGAGGCGCACACGCAGGCGTGGTCCTGGCAAGGAAACCGATCGGTAAGGGCCTGGCGTCCGAGCCAGCGGGAGATGAGGCCAAGGGAGGGAACGAACCCGAGGGCGGTGGCGAGGTAGAACGAGGCGAGCGCCAGGAGGACGTGCCGGCGGCGGGGCATAATAGAATGCCGGATCGTCATGTCCAGATTGTAGGCGTGGGGCCGACGGCGTCAAGCGGGGGGGACTGTCAGTTGCACCCCGCGGCGTACTGGCTTTGGAAGCAGAGGAAGTCGAAGACATCCCAGTCGCCGTCGCCCTCGCAGTCGGCGTAGGGGTCCTGGGCGGCGAACTTTCCGAGGAAGCAGAGGTAATCGAAGACGTCGAGGTCGCCGTCGCGTTCGCAGTCGGGGGCGCAATCGGACGTGCCGTGGACGATGAGGCGAACGTCCTGCCAGAAGGCGAGGTCGTCGGGGGAGGCATCGGCGAGGGTGACGGTCCAGGTCCCAGCGGCGGGTTCATCCCAGTGGCGGACGCTCGTGAAGACGCGATCGACGAGGTTGTCGCGGGCGTCGTCGCGAGTTTCAGAGAGGACCGAGACGGTTCCGAGCGGGGAGGTGAGGGTGATCGTGAGATCGCCGACGAAAGGGGTCTGCACGTTGAGGATGAGTTCGACGCTCTCGGCGCGGAGCGCCTGGTGGAGGACGATCGGACGGGTCAGGCCCACGGGGTCGTTGTCCGGAATGGGCGAGTTGACAGGGATGAGGCCCGAGTCGGCGGAGAGTTCGTCGGCGACAGGGGTCCAGGTCTGGGCGAGGAGGACGGCGGCGTGGGCGTCGATCGCGCCGAAGCCGTAGGCCTCGGAGACCGCGTAACCGGCGGCGTTGGTGGTCCAGGAAGGGTGGGAGGGGTCGCAGGGGCGCGCGGAGCGGACGAGGATGTGCTGGACGTCGCGCCAGGTGAGATCGGGGCCGGCCTCGAGGACAAGGGCGATGACACCCGCGGCGAGGGGGGCGGCGGAACTGGTCCCGCCGAAGTTGGAGGTGTATCCGGAGTTGTTCTTGGTGGTGGTGATGCCGGGGTTGGGAGACTGCCCGGAGGAGTGGGCGACGACGAGCATGGAGGCGCCGCGTTCGTTGTACCACGCGGCATCATCGTCGGCATCGATGGCGCCGACGGCGATGGTGAAGCGAGAGGCGGCGTAGGGATCGTAGTCGACGCGGTCGCCCGGTCCGCCATTGCCCGCGGCCCAGACGAAGACCTCGCCCTTGCCTTCGCGTCCTGTGGCGATGCTCTGGGCGATGGCGTCGCGTTCGACGGCGGACCAGTCGTGGAGGAGCCCGTTGTCGGGCGGACCCCAGGAGTTGGACTTGATGTCGTTGAGGTCGTTGCGGAAGAGGAAGGCGGCGGCGGTCTTGGAGGCCTGCCCGATGAGGAGGCTGGAGAGCCCCGCGCCGTAGGCGGCCCCGACGCCGCCGATCCCGTTGCCGGCGACGGCGGCGGCCACGCCGGCGCAACTGGTGGCGTGGTTGTCGTTGATCCCGCCGGGCTGGGAGGCCTCGGGGTTGAAGTTGGCGGCGAGGTCGGGGTGGGTGGACTGGAAGCCGCTCTCGCAGATCCCGATGACGATGCCCGCGCCGGTGTGGCCCAAGGCCCAGGCGGGCTCGAGGTTCGCGCCGGCATGGGGGAACGAGGACGGGTGGAGATGCCACTGCTGCGGGTAGAGCGGGTCGTCGGGTGATCGGAGCGAGCGAGGGCGCTCGAGGTCGAGTTCGACGAGGAAGCGCGGATCGAGCGCGAGAATCGAGGCGGTTTCGATCGCGCCGGCGACCGAGGGCTTCGTCACCACGAACCAGCCGGGGAGGCCCGGCAAGGGCTTGGGCGCGGTCGCGCCGAGCGAGGCGGCGGCTTGCTTGAGCGCCGATGCCTGGCCCGTGCGGACGAGGACGCGGTTGGTCAGGAGGTAGCCCGGCGTCGGAGGCGGGAAGACGTGCTGCTTGCTGGCGAGGTCGTCGTTGACGCGGGAGGCGAGGGAGGTCGCGGCGTGGGGGTCGAGGATGATGAAGCGTCCGTGCGGGGTCGGGAGATCGACGGGCGAGGTGTCTCCGACCGCGAGCGGAGCAAGCAGGGCGAGGATGAGGATGGAGGGCATCGGATCTCCTGGCCCGAGAACGCACGTTTCAAGCCGGGGGCGGCGTCAGAAGGGAGTGTGCCGCAAATGGTCGCGCTGGGCAAGCCAATTGGAGGTGATCGGACCGTGTCGAGGATCGTGGAGTGGGAGTGTGCGGTCTGCGCGGGCGGGGCGGGGGTTCGGTGAGAGGGGTGGGGGGAGAGAAGAGGGGAGGAGGGGCGAGAACGGGTCGATGGTCGAGGCCGGGAACCCGGAGACCAAGCCTTGTTGGACAAAGCCAGTCTCATCGGAACGATCATCGGCGTGCTCTGCTGCGTCGTGGTCGGCTACATGGCCAGCAAGGGTGCTTGGGCGATGTTCTACTCGGAGAAGGGCCTGATCATGGTGTTCGGGGGCACCATCTCGGTCATCTTCATGGCGATGCCCATGGAGAAGCTGCGCAAGGTCCCGGGGTACATGCGCCGGTTCTACTTCAACAAGGGGATGGCCGCGGCGGACGTGGTGACCACGATGTCGTCGCTTTCCGACAAGGCCCGCCGGGACGGGATCCTGGCGCTCGAGCCCGAGATCGAGAAGATCGGGGATCCGTTCCTCGCGTCCGGGCTGAAGATGGCGGTCGACGGCGTGGACCCGGGGAGCATCGAGGCGACGCTCCGGATGGAACTCGTCGCGATGCAGGATCGTCACAAGGCGGGCAAGAAGTTCTTCGACCTCATCAAGCTCTATGCGCCCGGCTACGGGCTGGTCGCCACGCTCATCGGCCAGGTCGGCATGTTCGGGGGCCTGGCCGATGCCGACATCGGCTACCTCGGGCACATGCTCGCGGTCGCCGTGGTCGCGACCATGTACGGCACGATCCTCGCCAACGCGGTTGCGGGACCGATTGGTGACAAACTGTCGCTGCGATCCAGCGAGGAGATCGTGGGCCGTGAGATGATGCTCCAGGGGATTCTCTCGATCCAGGCGGGCGACAACCCCCGCGTCACGCAGGACAAGATGCTCGCGTTCGTTCCCCAGACCGTGCGCGTGAAACTCAAGCCCGCCGCGTAAGCCCTTCCCATGGCCGACCACGACCACGACGAGCACGGCGGCGGCAAGACCTCCGGAGGAGGGCACCACTCGGGTGGCGCGCACGCCGGTGGTGGGCACGAGGAAGGGCACGAGGGGGCCCCCGAGTGGCTCATCTCCTTCGCCGACAACGTCATGCTCATCATGGCGTTCTTCGTCATCATGCTCGCGATGAACATGAAGGAGCCGACGACCGGCGGGATCGGGGGCAAGGACCAGGGATCGGCGGAGAACGATCGGATGATCGAGTTCGCCATCGCGTTGCGAGAGGCGTTCAACAACCCGGTCGACCCTGAATCGGCCGATCCGAGCGATGCGGCCCTTGTCCGGTTCATCCGCCAGAAGCGATCGATGCAGGGGTCGGCGGACTCGGACGGCCCACCCGGCAAGGACCGGGATGTTCAGAATCCGCGCCCGAGCGACTTCTACACGCAGGGCGGGACGGTCGCGTTCTCGGAAAGGTCGAGCACGCTGGGAGCGAGCGCGCGGGAGACCGCGGCGAAGATCGCGCAGCGGCTCCAGGGGCAGCGGTGGATTGTCGAGGTGCGCGGGCACGCGAGCCCGTACGAGACCTTCCAGAAGCCCGACGAGGGGATGAGACTGTCGTACGACCGTGCCCTCGCCGTGGCGACGGTCCTCGTGGACAACGGGATGAAGTGGGAGCAGTTGCGGCTGGTGCAGTGCGGGGACAGCGACCGGGTGGTGGTCAGGCCCGGGGATCGCGCCTCCGACACGCCCAATCGACGGGTGGACGTGATCGTGACGCAGGAAACCGTGGCGCCCGATCCGTACTCGTCGGAGAAGTCCGGGTCCCGCTAGGTTCGGGGAACGGGCGGGTCTGAACGGGCGGCTTGACGACCGGGGCATGATCCGGGAGACTTGGGGTCCACCCGGGCGCGTGAGCGTCCGGGCGTGGGTCGCGAGTGCGGGCGGTGTGTCCGCGCTCGGGCCGAGTTCCGGGCATGGTCAGTGGCCGGTTGAGCCGGTCGATGGGAGCGTGGTCATGGCGTCTCGTTCGAGTGCGGGGGTTGGGGTCGGAGTGACGATCGCGATCCTCGGCGTGGCGTGCCTGGGGCTGTTCATCCTCACGATCGTGTTCTACAGCAAGTTCCAGGCGGCGCAGACGCGCAACCAGCAGGCGGACGCCGACCTGCGCGAGATCGTGACGGCGGGCGAGCGGCAGACGCCGCAGGTCCGGGCGATCGTGGATCGCGCGAGGCAGAAGGCCCCGGCGGAGTCGGCGGTGACGTATCTTCGCGAGTCGCTCCGGACGATGTCGGACATGGCGATCGGGACGAAGACGGACGACATCGAGCAGGTTCGTCGCCGCCTGGCGGGCGTGCAGGGCCTGGGCAACCAGAGCCTGGTGGCGTTCCTGGAAGCGCAGCGCCGGCAGGTCGAGGCCGCCGAGAGCCGTCTCTCGGAGGCCGAGGCGGCCCGTGCGACGGCGTTGAAGGACCGTGAGAACGAGGCGAACCGCGTGCAGGCGCTCCGGACGGCGCACGCGTCGACCGTGGCGAGCCTGGAGGACAAGATCGGGTCCTACCGGAGCGAGATCGACCAGTACCGCGACGAGATCAATGTCCTCCGCCGGGAGATGGACGCCCGCGTCGAACGGATCGCCCAGGCCTTCGAGTCGGAGAAGGCGACGCTCAACGGGGAGATCGCCCGCCTGCGCGACTCCAACACCCTGCTGTCCGATGAACTCGACAAGCTCCGCTCCGAGCGCAACCGCGACATCTTCCGCGGCGACGACGAGCGGACCCTCGTCGACGGCGAGGTCATCGGGCTCGATTCCAGCGGTGAGAAGGTGTACATCAACCGGGGCAAGGCGCACCGCGTCGTGCTGGGGCTCAGTTTCGCGGTCTATTCCGACATCGCCGAACTCCGCCCCGATGCCTCCGGCGGCTTCGCCCGCGGGAAGGCGGACCTCGAGGTGATCAAGGTCGACGAGTTTTCCTCGACCTGCCGCGTCGTCCGCTCGACGCGCGGCCTCCCGATCGTTCGCGGGGACCTCCTCGTGAACCCGGTCTACGACCCGAAGAAGGTTTACAAGTTCCTTGTCTATGGGAACTTTGACGCCAACGCCGACGGTCGTGCGACCGAACTCGAACGAGATGACATCCGGGCGCTCATCAGAGACTGGGGTGGCACGACGGTTGATTCGCTCGTCGAGGGGATCGACTTCCTCATCCTGGGCGAGCGGCCCACGCTCCCACCCCCGCCCAAGGCGAGCGACCGCATCGAGATCCAGGAGGCGTATATCCGCCTGGTCGGGATCGCGCGGGAATACGACCGCCTCTTCGAGCAGGCAACCGCCACGAGCATCCCCGTGCTCAACCAGAACCGGCTCTACACGCTCATCGGCAAGAGCGGGGGTTCGGTGAAGTAGGCGGCCCGGGCCACGCAACGGGGACGGCCGACACCCCCGGGATCATCGCGACAACCGAAGGGCCTCCCGTCGACGGGGGGCCCTTTCTGTATCTCGGCGCGGTAGGCTGCGCGACCCGTCCCGATGGCCCGCTCGCTCTTCCCCTCGTGCGCGTTCTCACGGAGGCCCGCCATGCTCGATCGACGCTCGTTTCTTGGCTCGATGACCCTTCCCGCCGCGGCGGGCGCCCTGGGGATGGGTGGCGTCGCATGGGCCGCGCCCCGGCCCGGGCGTTCCATCGAATCGCTGGCGCGCGACCGGCGCGGCGCGGCGGAGACGGCCGGAGACGAGGATTTCTGGGGAGAGATCCAGCTCGCCTTCACCGTGGATCGGTCCATCGTCAATCTCAACAACGGCGGCGTCAGCCCCTCGCCGGCCTACGTGCAGGAGGCGATGAAGCGGCACCTCGACTACGCCAACACCATGCCCCCGCCCATCGCGCTCTGGAGGGTGCAGGACCCGCAGCGTGAAACCGTCCGCGAGCGGCTTGCCCGGCGGTGGGGGGTGGATGCCGAGGAACTCGCGCTGACGAGGAACTCGTCCGAGGCGCTGCAGATCTGCCAGTTGGGCATCGACCTCGAGCGCGGCGACGAGATCCTCTGCTGCACGCAGGACTACCCCCGCATGATCGCGACGTTCGAGCAGCGGGCGCGGCGGGAGGGCGTGACGGTGCGCCAGTTCAGCCTTCCCATCCCCGCGGAGAACGACGCCGAGGTGGTGCGCCTCTACCGCGAGGCGATCGGGCCTCGGACGCGGCTCATGCTCCTGAGCCACATGATCAACATCACCGGGCAGATCCTCCCGGTCCGGGAGATCGTCGCGGTCGCTCGGGAGCGCGGCGTGCCGGTGATCGTCGACGGCGCCCACGCCCTCGCCCACTTCGAGTTCGACCTGGGCGGGCTCGGGTGCGACTACTACGGCGTCAGCCTGCACAAGTGGCTGTTCTCGCCCCACGGCACGGGGCTGCTCTATGTCCGTCGCGACCGGATCAAGGACCTCTGGGCGCTCACCCCTCCGCCTGACGGGATGGACGACAACATCCGAAAGTTCGAGGAGATCGGGACGCATCCCCTCGCCAACACGCTCGCGATTGCGGAGGCGCTGACGTTCCACGACGCGATCGGAGGCGCGCGGAAGGAGGCTCGGCTTCGATTCCTCCGCGACGCGTGGGCCAAGCGGCTGCTCTCGCATCCGAGCGGGCGCGTCCGACTCCACACCAGCCTCGACCCGCGGTTCTCGTGCGGCATCGCCACGTTCCAGGTCGAGGGAATCGCGAGCAACACCCTGAACGACTGGTTGCTTCACTCGCGGCGGATCCTGACGACCCCGATCGTCCACGCGGAGTTCGAGGGCGTGCGCGTCACGCCGAGCGTCTATACCACGATGGAAGAGATCGAGCGGTTCTGCGAGAGCGTGGAGCGGGCGATCGAACGCGGGATCGGGTGAGCCACCGCACCGGCGAGCAGGGGGCCAGAAGGATCACGGCTCGGCGTAGCGGGCGGCATCGTCGGCGCGATCCCAGTCGGTGTAGAGGCGGTGGAGGTTGGCGCGGGCCTTGCGCGTGTGCGGATGGTCGGGCCCGAGTTTCTCGACCAGGACCGGGTGGGCGGCGAGGAGGAGGGTCTCGGCCTCGTCGAACCGGCCGAGGGCCGTGAGGCAGCGCGCGTGGTTGCTCTTGAAGACGTTGTGGATCCAGTGGTCGTGTCCGAGCGACCCCGCGCTCGACTCGTTCGCGCGGCGGTAGTACGCCTCGGCCTCTTCGGGGCGGGCGGATTCCTGAAGCGCGCCGGCAAGGTTGTTGCAGTTGATGAGGATGTCGAGGCTGTCGGGGGGCAGGACGCGCTCGCGGCGGGCGAGGAGGTCTCGGAGGAGCGATTCCGATCGGTCGTGCTGCTTGAGGTCGGTGTAGAGCGCGCCGAGGTTCGAGCCCGTGATGAGGGTGTAAGGATGGTCGGGGCCCAGTTCACGCGTCCGGGCTTCGAACGCCTCCTCGAGCAGGGGGAGGGCTTCCTCCCGCCTTCCGGCCTGGTGGAGGTGGGCCCCGAGGTTGTTCATGGCGGTGAGCGTGTCGGGGTGGGCGGGTCCGAGTTTGCGCCGCTGGAGATCAAGGTTTCGCTGTTCGAGCGGGATCGCCTCGGAGAGTTTCCCCGCCTGCACCAGGAGCACCCCGAGATTCGCGCGAACCTCGATCGATTCGGACCGCTCCGGGCCGGTCTCGCGCTCGTGGAACTCGAGCAGGTCCCGGTAGAGGCGCTCGGCCTCGTCGAAGCGCTGGAGGGAGGAGTAGGCCGCGGCGAGCCTCAGTCGAGCGACACGCCTGCCCGCCTCGTTGGCCACACCGAGCAAGGCGGCACGCCGGACGAGCACGTCCTCGAGAAGCGGGGCGGCGCGGGCGGAATCCCCCGAGGCGATGAGGACCTGCGCGAGATCGGCTTCGATGTCGAGCGTGACCGGGTGAGAAGGGCCGAGGTCCCGGCGAGCGCGTGAGGCAAGGGCCTCGACCTCCGGCATTGCTTCGGCGGTTCGCCCGAGCCGGTGGGCGATTTCCCAGCGCGCCCGGCGCGCATCGAGCGTGCGCGCGTCGCCCTCGCCGTGGAGATTGTGCCGCAGGGCTTCGGCGGCATCGGCCTGTTCGAGGGCGGCGTCGTACGAGCCCAGGCGGTGGTAGAGGTCGCGGAGGAGTTCACGGAGCGAGGCCGCGGCCTCCGGGTGCCGCGCGAACTCGGCATCGACGCGGTTTGCGGCGGCGTCGAGCACCGCCACCATTTTCACGTCCGACCCGTTGCGATCGGGATCGACCGAGCGCAGGGCCTCGACCATGAACGCGTCGATCGACAGGGCGAGGTCCGCCTGGTCCCGGGCGCGAGTCCAGAACCGCCAGGAGAGCGCGAACGCGACCACCACGACCGCGAGGAACGCCGCCGACGCGATCGAGAGCAGGCGATATCGCCGAGCGGCCCTGGCGAGCGTGGTCCACGCGCTGTCGCGTCGTGCCTGGATGGGCTCCCCGGCGAGGACTCGGCGAAGATCGAGGGCGAGGTCAGCCGCGCTCTGGTAGCGCTGGGCGGGGTCCTTTGCGAGGCATCGTGCCGTGACCACATCAAGGTCGTTCGGGATCTGGCTCGCCAGGGTGGATGGAGGCGCGGGCTGGGCCTCGGTGATCGCCCGGACGACGGCGGAGAGGGGGCCGCTCGTCTCGTAGGGCATGCGGCCTGTCAGCAGGTGATAGAGGATGACCCCGAGGGAGTAGATGTCCGATCGCGTGTCAGCGGCGGTGGGATCGCCCCGGACCTGCTCAGGGCTCGCCCAGGGGAGCGAACCGAGGAACTGCCCGGTCGTGCTGAGCACTTCGCGATCGGGTGCGGAGGGCCGCGCTAGCCCGAAGTCAAGCACACGGACCTGCCCGGCGGGCGTGACGCGGAGATTGCTGGGCTTGAGGTCTCGATGGATCACGCCCTTGAGGTGGGAATAGGCGACGGCCTCGGCGGCCTCGGCGATGAGCGCGCACGCCTCGCAGTGCGACCCGCGAACCGATGCGAAGTGCTCGTCGATGGGGAGGCCCTCGACGAACTCCATCACGAGGAAGGGGCGGTCGTCGGGCGTGACGCCCGAGTCGTAGACGGTGACGATGGACGGGTGGCGGAGGGAGGCCGCGAGATCGACCTCGCGCCGGAATCGTGCGCGGTCGCCGGCGCGGGGGTGCTCCGCGAGCACCTTGATGGCGACGACACGTGCGGTGGAACGCTGGACGGCCCGGTAGACGATCCCCTGGCCGCCGCGCGCGACCTCGCGGACCTCGTCGTAGGCCGGGAGGTCCGGCGTGCGGGCGCGCAGGGCGATGAGCCCGCGCACCTCGGCCTCGAGCGAATCAGGATCGTCGAACCAACTGGGCGGGTGGGTCATGGGGTCAACCCTCGTCGGCGGTCTGCTCGGCGATGCTGGCGCGCAGGCGTGAGAGGATCCGCGACTTGGCCTGGTAGACCTGCTCGATCGAGAGGCCGAGGTCGGCCGCGACCTGTGTCGCCGGGCGTCCCTCGCCGACGTAGGCCTCGAACGCGGCCATGTCCGTCAGGCTGGACTCGGCGCGGGCGCGTTCCATCGCCAGTCGCAGGTGGTGTTGTCGCCACTGGGCCTCCCATCGGGCGTCGATCTCCGGGCTCGTGTCCTCGACCGCGAGCTGCGCATCCACGTCCATGTTGGCGGCGGCGGCATCCTTCTGACGGAATCGGTGGAGCACGGCACGCAGCGTGATCGTCTTGAGATAGCCTCGGAACCGTCCGCGGGACGGGTCGTAATGGAACCCCGGCATGTTCCGCGTGAGCGCCAGGAGCACCTCCTGCAGGACCTCCTCCGCGTCGGCCTGCTGGAGCCCGCGGGCCCGCGCAAACCCGACGATCAGGGGGCGATAACGCGTGCAGAACTCGTCCCAGGCGACGGCGTCGTCCCCTTCCGAGAGCCTCTGGAGAAGGCTGAGATGCGTGGAGTTGCGATTGAGCATCCGAGAATCTTCATCGTTGTTCTTTTGCGGGCGATTGCGTCAGGATACGTTGGTGGGGGGCAATCGTCGGGTGAGGGGGCCGCCCTGGATGTTCTGGGACGCCCCCGCCGAAGGATCGAGGAGGAAGACCATGAGTCGTGCGTTGCTTCTTGCATTGGCGTCGGGCAGCCTGGCGGGCGTCGCCCAGGGGCAGTACTTGTGGAGCAACCCGGCGGGAGGATCGTGGTTCACGCCCACGAACTGGTCTCCGGTCGGCGTGCCCTCCACGGCGGCGGATACCGCGACGCTCTCGCTCGCGGGCGTCTACTCCGCGACGATTGATACGGGCAGTTTCTCGCTGGGCGGGCTGACGGTCTCGAACCCGACCGCGACGGTGCAGATCGGCGACAACCGGATCCTGGGCCTCAACGGGAACGTCTCCAACGACGGCACGATCGCCGTGAACACGGGAAGCGGCGGGGGCATCTCCCGATTCCGCGCCCATGTTCCCGCCGTCACGCTCACCGGGTCGGGGGCGGTCGTTCTGAACGCCTCGGCGAACCTCGACACCGCCGTCATGGACAACATCGGGGGCGCGTCGTTCACGAACTCGTCCGGGCACATGATCCGCGGGACCGGGAACCTCTACGCGATCCTGACCAACGGCGGGCTCGTCCAGGCCGACATCGCCGGCAAGACCCTCCAACTCCTGGGCAGCCCCAAGACCAACAACGCGACCTTCCGAGCGAACACCGGCGCGACGCTGCGCGTCAGCGGGATCGGGATCACCCAGGGGGTCAACGGACGCATCATCGCCAACGGGGGCACGGTCCGATTCGGCGGGGGTGTCTCGGTGACGGGCGGGCGGCTCCAGCAGCAGTCCGGCGGTGTGTTCGAGTTCGGGGACGGGTTCGGTCACTTCAGCACGCTCACCGGCGTCGAGATCATCGGGACGACGAACGTCCTCGACAACGCCAACGTCGCCATCGTTTCCGGGCTCACCAACAGCGGGAGGGTCGTCGTCAACTCCGGCACGGGCGGGAACATCACCCGCTTCCGCTTCAACGAATCCACCTCCGTCGTCGGGACGGGTGAGGTCGTGCTCCAGGCCTCGGCCAACCTCGACACGGCCATCATCGACACCGCGGGCGGGGGGATCACAGGCACGTTCGGGCCCGGCCAGAAGGTGCGAGGGACCGGAAGCGTCGACGCTCCGATCATCAACGACGGGATCATCTCCGCGGACCAGGACGCCAAGACCCTCCGCCTGCGCTCGGGCGCCAAGACCAACAACAACAGGATGGAAGCCGTCGGAGGCGGGCACCTCCGCATCGAGAGCATCGCGCTGACGCAGGGCGTCGGCGCCGAGGTCGTCGCCGATGCCGCCACCGTCCGCTTCGGGGGGAGCAATGCGGTCGCCGGGGGGACCGTGCGGTCGGCCGGGATCGGTTTCGTCGAGATCGGGGACGGGTTCGGGCACTTCACGACGGCCACCGGCGTGACGTTCCTCGGGGACATCCGCATCATCGACAACGCCAACCTCGGGATCACCGGCGGGGCGACGAACAACGCCTCCATCCGCATCAACACCGGGAGCGGCGGCAACAACACCCGCCTCCGCTTCAACTCCTCCGACGCCATCGCCGGCACCGGCGAGGTCATCCTCATGGCGAGCGCGAATCTCGACACCTCCATCATCGACGCCTCCGCGGGCGTGACCGGCGTCTTCGGGCCCGGGCAATGGGTCCACGGGACGGGCACCATCGATGCCCCGATCACCAACAACGGCCTCGTCAGCGCCGATCAGGCGGGCATGATCCTCCGGCTTCGCCACAACTCCAAGACCAACAGCAGCGTCATGGAGGCGGTCGACCAGGGGCAACTTCGCATCGAGAGCATCACGATCGCGCAGGATCCCGACGGCGAGATCGTCGCCGACGACCAGTCCGTCGTCCGCTTCGGCGGCACCACCGGGGTCGTCGGTGGGGCGCTGATCACCCAGGGCTCGGGGGTGCTGGAGGTCGGGGACGGGTTCGGGCACTTCTGCACGCTCACGGGCGTGGAACTGCTCGGGCTCGTGCAGGTCCTCGACAACGCCAACGTCGCCGTCGTCGATGCGTTCACCAACAACGGGACGGTCCGGGTGAACACCGGTGCGGGCGGGAACAACGCTCGGTTCCGGTTCAACAACCCGTGCACCGTCTCGGGCGCGGGAGAGATCGTCCTCCAGGCAACCGGGAACCTCGACACCGCTGTCGTTGACTCCGCCGGCGGCTCGACCGGGACCTTCGGCCCCGGACAGGTCGTCCGCGGCACGGGCACGCTCGATGCGCCGCTCGTCATCGAGGGTGTCGTCCGCGCCGACCAGGCGGGCCAGACGCTCCGCCTGCGCGTCGCGGGCAAGACCAACCAGAACCTCATCGAGGCCACCGGGGGCGGCCAGATCCGCATCGAGGGCATCGCCGTCACGCAGGATCCCGGCGCGGAGATCGTTGCCCGAGACCAGTCCGTGGTTCGCTTCGGGTCCGGCACCGCGGTCAACGGCGGGACGCTCCGCACGGCGGGGACCGGCGTCCTCGAGATGGGCGACGGGTTCGGAAACTTCAACGTGCTCAACGGCGTCACGCTCGTTGGCGAGATGCGCGTCCTCGACAACGCCAACATCGCGGTGACCAACGGGCTCATCAACAACGGCCAGGTCCTCGTCAACAACGGGGCGGGAGGAAACAACACCCGATTCCGCTTCAGCACCAGCACCACGGTGACCGGAAACGGCCAGGTCGTCCTGCGGGCGAGCGGGAACCTCGACACCGCCATCGTTGACGCCTCGGTCGGAGGCCTCACGGGCACGTTCGGCCCGGGCATCACGCTCAAGGGCAACGGGCGGATCCACACGGGCGTGGTGGTCCAGGGCACCCTCGCCCCAGGGCTCAGCATCGGTCGGCTGGAGCAGGCCGTGGGGACCATGGCCCTCGCGCCGACGACGCAGACGCAGATCGAACTCGCCGGCGCCGCCGCCGGACAGTTCGACACGATTGGCGGGAACGCGACCAAGGCGCTCGACGGCACGCTCGTGGTGACGCCGATCAACGGGCACGTGCCCACGCCCGCGGAGAGTTACGTCATCGTCACCGGGCCGATCACGGGACAGTTCAAGCAGATCCAGGCCCCCGCGCCGGCCAATCCGCTCCA
>JAANMY010000521.1_pt1 | contig 53769 bp, 52 predicted proteins | sample 7279691 | NCBI WGS metagenome assembly JAANMY01 (sample SAMN14094543, study PRJNA606508) | bioreactor metagenome | isolation source: A lab-scale SPAN reactor treating ammonium-rich wastewater day 388 | place: Ireland: Galway | collected 2018-02-07 | reverse complement strand
TAACAATCTAATACTACGTAAAAATGATTTATCCTCTACTCTGTTAATCCAGCAGTAAGTTGCTCTGTTTTGTTCTAGTTCTGCATGAAAATCAGGTGCTATACCATTTTTATAAAGCGAGTAGAGAGCCGTACCGCAGCTGATAATAATAACCCTATCACGGTAACTTCTTATATAATCGAAACTTACATCTAATGACGGTCCGTTGCCTATTATAAAAACGGGCATATTTAATATTTCTAAATCTTTGTACGAAGCTTTGTTTTCTTTAAGGAACAGATGATTATGAGTCAAGCTATGATAAGTGTGCGCCATTCCATATCGGACATGATCGAAATATTCTCCAAAAGCCAGCACCACTTTTAACTCTTCGCGAAGCTCTGCTATAGCTTTACTCATCTTATTACTGTAATAAGAAGTTAGTATGTAGGTATCAGCAATAGAATAAGGACCCGCAAGATAAAATTGGGCAATCACATCTTTGAAGTAGTCAGAACCGTCCCCCCCAAGATTTAGATAAACTCGCTGACCTCGCTGAGCAGCCGCGCTAAATAAACCCTCCCAATCAAAGACATGAAGGCTGGCAAAAAAGTAATCTAGATTCGGCTCAAAGATATACAAATTTTGTATAGTGTAGTTGTTAAGCAATACCTCAATGTGCTTGCCTAGACATATACCAAAAACCACAAGCGAACTTACTTCAGCTGGAAGTTCGAGATATCCTTGGACATTTTTCTCGATTAATTGCTCAACTTTCTCAGCATAAGAAAAATGAATATAGTGATCAAATTTACCAGTCGAGCTTTGACGTAAAGCAACATTATCTTTAGACGGATTAAGCGAGAAATAAGAAACCAATTCCTCAGAATCTTGCTGACTATCTTGGTAAAAAAACGCCCTACGTGTTTTATGAAGTATATTTTCTTTTCCAGAGTCATCTAGTATGCATATCCAACTATGACTTTTATAATTTTTTATCTGCGAAAAGATGTTTGGATAATATTTTTTGAAAGCAGACAAATTTCTATCGTATACCAGGTTTGTATCTTTTTTCAATTCAAAATTTTTGTTACCGAGTACATTACCGGCTCGCTCAGATACTGAATCATTAAAATCATCATAAGGTAAAAACGAAGCAATCTCGGCATTCTGAACGCCTAAATTAAAATTTCCTGAAAATAGATATTCAATAATCTTATCCATTGTTGAGTGAAAATAATGCCGATAAACATAAACTCTCTCAAATTTCGTAACAGCACTTAGCTCATTTAAATCCTCAGACACCGAATCACCAGCATTCCCTATTTGCAAAAATATTTGCGTGCCGGAATTGGTTAGAATATCAAAGGTTCTGTCCCAATCATTTGCTTGCAGGCTACAAAATAGAACATCCAAGCTTGGTTCATAAACAATTAAGTATTTTACTTTTACTTTACTAAGTAAATCATTTAACTGATAACCTAAACCAAGACCAAACATAATCAATACGTCTATACTGGTTGGTATAGGTTCTGTTGGCCACTCTTCGTGTTCAGATGGATGACTAGCGCTTAAATCTATAAAGGGAGCTTTCTGACAAAAGCTGATAACTTCCTCAGCAACTTCGGTAGTTGAGTTATCAGTGTACCAAACACGACCTGTAGAAAAATTTACAATATTCATTTCACCTTGCTTTGTGCAAAACAATGAATACTGTTGAATTTTATGAGCCTGTATCAGCGGAATAATGCTTGGTATATGCTGAGAAAAAGCCGCCAGGTTTGCTTTAAGGCGTTTATTAATTTGAATTGCAGCGTCACGTTCAAGCTGCTGTTGGATTTTTTGATCAGAGTGGAGCTGGTAGTTGATATACTTCAGCATGCGGTATGCCTGATTTTAGTTAGTTGTGTTGACCATAGCTACGCTGGGCTTTTCTACCCTGCCTGATATTGTTCATGCTGACAGCTACGGCGTCTTTTTCTGCTGACAGTTGTGCCATGATTAACTGTAGCCAGTCAAGATTTTGCTGTAAGAAAGCTGAATATTCAGCGATGTTGTCATCAGGGCTAGCCGATTGATTGAGCGTAGCATTTAATTGCTCAATAAGTTCTGCCAGGCTCTCAACTGGGTACATCTCTTTACTGACCAATTTTTCGATTTGTTGGCGCAGCTTTTCACAACGCTGCGCTTTGTTTTTTAAATGCATTAAGCGCCCACTGCTTGCTGCTGATGCTTCTGTGCCTGCAACTGATAGCCTTTCTCACGTTCTGCAACCGGAATTTGATCCCAAGCACTTTTTATTGTGAGCAGAATTTCCATTACTTCATTAAGCATTTCAATACTTTTCTCACCGCTGGCTTGAATTAACCGGTCAAGCATAAAGTCGTATAGAGCAAAAAGGTTATCGGAAATCTGCCCAGCACTCATATCCAAACAACCTTGTAAAGCAGATATTATATTTATTGCTTTTGAAATAGATTCGGATTTGCCAGCAAAATCTTTGCGCTCTATACAACCTTTAGCCTTGGCCATATTCTCGAGTGCACCTTGCATTAATAGCTGTATAACACGGTGAGGATCTGCTACCGCCAGATCGTCTTTAATACCAACAGCTTTGTATGCTTTAATACCGTAGCTCATAATGCTCTCCACTAATTCGATTTATTGGTGCCAAAACCGGGCAAACTGGTCAGCTGGGCTGTCACGGTAGAGGCCATATTTTGCATCGAACCAAGCAAGGCATCCAATGCAGTATAACGGCTACGTAAAGTTTGCTCGAAACTAGCTATATATCGGTTAGCTGCGTCTAAATCTTTAGTGTTTTTATCAATTTGTGTTTTTAGTGAGTTTTCTTTGCTAGCAATAATGCCACCAGATTTTGTAAACTCTTTTAAAAAATCATCGAGCGTTGTTGCCAACCCTGTATCGCCGCCAAAAAGAGTAGCTACAGCGTCGTAGTTTTCGCTCAGCGCCCGGTCAAAACGGGTTCGGCCAGAATCTGCACCAAATTCAGAGCTACTGGAAATTTCAAGCTTTCCATCTTCGCGAAATGTAATGCCCAACGAATACAAGGTTGATAGTGATGTAGTTGCACCACCAACGACATTACCTAGTAAACCACGTAACTGCGACATAATGTTTTTTGGTAGTTGATCAGTGGCTAAAGCGCCGCCCTCTGCCGTCACAGTTTTACCGTCTGCACCTAAAGTACGCTTTTTCGTCAGGTTGGCAATCTGGTCAACCAGCACATTGTAGTTATTAATAAAATTCTGAATGTTTTCTTCTGCGCTGACATTATCAGTAGCAATATTAACGCTGGCATTGTTACCGTCAGGCGTCACAGCTCTAACGGTAAGAGTGACATCCTGGATAACATTAGTAAAAGTATTGCTGGCATTGGTGGTGGTAATACCATCAATTTCAATGATGGCATCCTGTGCAGCCTGGCTGACACTCAGGCCCGCTGTAGCACCTGTTGCCACGGTTGAGACGTTATCAAGCTCGGCATTGTTATTTGTAATAACTAAGTCATTACCGGTACCGGTTTCATTTGAGGTTAATACCAGCTTGGTGCCAGTAACACCGCCGGCATTAATAATGTTGGCATTTATGCCAAAGTTATCGCTTTTGGCATTAATTTTTTGTCGCAACTCATTAAGCGTCATGCCTGCCGTAACTTCGACATCAAAGCTTTTGCCGTTGGCGGCAAATGTTAAAGTCCCGTCTGTGGTAGAAATCACATCGTTAGCAGACGAAAAGGCTGCATCAGCACTCTCCAAGCGGCTGCCTGATGCCAGCTGGTTCACTTTTATATCAAAACTTGCTGCTGCTGCAGTGCTGGACGCAGACGCCTCCAGGTAGGTCTTATTCTCTGTTGGTTGAGTGACAGTGGCAATACGAGCATTTAAAGTGTTTCCACCCAGCTTTTTAACTGCGTCCTGAAACGCAGACAAAGCAGATTTTAGCTGCCCCACACCAGACAAAGAGCTGTCTAATGTCTTTTTCGTGGTATTGATACGCCCGAGCTTACTGTCACGCTCTACTTTTACTAAAGTAGATACCAGCTCCTCTAGCGGTAAACCTGAAGCTGCCCCCAGAAAGTTAATACCTGACATAACCCACCTCTATACTTTATTGTCGATTAACAGGCCAATTGACTGCCCCATCTCTTCCTGTAACCGTTTGATATCCTGGGCTACTTTTAACAGCTCCTCTGAAGGGATCTGTTTAATCAGCTCGTCAGTTTCAAAGTCTACCACTTTAATCACAGAACGGCCTGATACATCATCAATAGAAAAACTTAAAGAGCGCTGCTCTAGCGCGACGGCTTGGTTTACGACATCGACCGCTTGCTGTAATTCAGCTTTGCTTAGTTGCTGCGAGCCGGCAGCCACCGATTTGCCAAGTTGCGCTTCATCCGCAGCTTTAGGCTCGGCAACGACAGCTTTAGCTACTTTATCAGCAGTGGGCGTATAGCTAAAACCTGACGCACTGTTGGCATTAATGCTACTCATCTCCAGACTCCTTATCGGCGCGTAGGGTGAGAACTTTACTTAAGATTCTCACCACTACGCGTATTAGTTTAACCCAATAACGATAAAGCTGCCTGTGGCCGCTGATTCGCCTGCGCTAACACAGTAGTACTGGTTTGCTGCAGGATCTGCTGACGGGTCAACTCTGCAGTTTCACGGGCAAAGTCTGTATCACGGATCCGGCTACGGGCGCCAGATACGTTTTCAGAGATATTGGTTAAGTTACGGATTGTAGCCTGGAACCGGTTTTGCAGCGCACCCAGGTCGGCACGGGCGCCATCGATAGTACCGATTGCCGTATCAATTAGCGCTAACGCCGATCCTGCAGCTGTTACTGAAGAAACACTCAAACCACTTAATCCAAGTGCATTAGTACCGTAACCGCTTCCAGTTAAATCTATAGTGATATTTTGCCCAGCATTTGCACCGACCAAGAAATCGGCAGTATAAGAACCGGTCAATAAATTAGTCGTACCAAATTGCGTATCGCTGGCGACACGACTCATCTCAGCTTTTAACGCATCAACTTCTTTTTGCAGTGCATCACGGTCATCCTGGCTATTAATGCCGTTTTGTGACTGGATAGCCAATGTACGGATACGCTGTAATGAGTTGGTAATCTCGTCCATCGCACCTTCAGCAACCTGAGCAACTGAAATGCCATCGTTGGCATTACGTGCTGCCTGGTCCAAGCCATTTACCTGACTGGTTAAACGGTTTGAAATCTGTAAGCCGGCTGCGTCGTCTGCCGCGCTGTTAATACGAAAACCTGAAGACAAACGTTTAAACGCCGTATCCAGGTTATTACCTGAGTTAAACAACTGACGCTGCGCATTCAGCGACGATGTATTGGTGTTTACATATAAAGCCATGAGTCACTCCTTAGTTGTCGGTAACGCTGTCACCTTCAACTGATGTTTAAAATACGGGTATCCCGTTAACTGAGCCAAGCTGCAACTTGGCTTAACTAGGTTGTCGGCTGCGGTATTTAAAACTTTAGAAAAAAACTCATTTTTTTTGCTTTTTTTTGCGATAAAAATAAAAACTATATATTTCAAAATGATAAAACCACCCTAAGGTGGCTTTAGTTTAGTTACTCAACACACTTAAGGCAGCTTGAGGCCTTTGATTGGCCTGGGCTAATACAGAAGTGCTACTTTGCTGAATAATTTGTGTCCGGGTTAATTCGGTGGTTTCACGAGCGTAGTCGGTATCGCGGATCCTGCTGCGCGACGCCGACACATTTTCACTGATGTTGGTCAGATTACGTATGGTAGTGCCTAACACATTTTGCCAAGCACCAAGCTCAGTGCGGGCACTGTCGATACTTAATATCGCAGCATCAAGCGTATCAAGCGAGCTGGCTGCATCATCTACACCTAACTGCACTGCCGCAATGTTAAGACCCGTTACGCCGCTACCGTAGCCAGCAGACAAATCAATTGCAATTTTTTGTCCGGTATTAGCCCCTACCTGAAAGACCAAAGTTTGAGCACTACCATCCAGTAATTTCAGGCCACCAAACTCAGTATTGTCGGCAATATTTTGGATGGAAGCTGCCAGCTCATCATATTCCTGTTGAATGGCCGCGATATCGGCCGCGGTATTAATGCCATTCTCTGACTGTATAGTTAATACCCGCATACGCTGCAAACTGACACCAATTTCATCCAATGCCCCTTCAGTCACCTGCACCAGTGAAATGGCATCATTGGCGTTACGTACCGCCTGGTCTAAGCCATTGACCTGACTGGTCAACACATTACTGATCACCAAACCCGCAGCATCGTCAGCTGCACGGTTAATACGAAAACCCGATGTTAAACGTTCAAAACTGGTGGTTAACCCCGAGGTCGCATTGCTAAGTAAACGCTGTGAAGCGAGCGATGATTGATTAGTATTTACCACTAACGACATGCTGCAATTCCTTCTCGGTCAGAGAGCGATGAGCCGCGAAATAGCAGCTCATCACTCTACCCCAGCTACTGCAGTAAACTCAGGGCAGCTTGCGGCCGCTGGTTAGCCTGCGCCAGCACAGTGGTACTGGTTTGCTGCAATATCTGCGTGCGGGTTAACTCAGCGGTTTCCTTAGCAAAATCGGTATCGCGAATGCGGCTGCGTGCGCCTGACACGTTTTCCGAAATATTAGTTAGGTTGCGGATGGTGGCTTGGAACCGGTTTTGAACCGCACCTAAGTCTGCACGCGCACCGTCAATATCGCCAATTGCAGTATCAATTAAGCCTAATGCTGCTGATGCTGCACTGACTGTAGCAACGCTCAAGGCACTTAAACCTAATGCTGAAGTACCATAACCACCAGTGTTCGTTAAAGCTACGTTAATGTTCTGACCGGCATTAGCACCGACCAAGAAATCCACATCTAAATTGCCGTCCAGCAGTAACGTCGTGCCGAATTGCGTGGTATCCGCAACACGGGTAATTTCGGTTTTTAATGCACTGACTTCTTTTTGCAGCGCGGCACGATCGTCCGCACTGTTAATACCATTTTGCGATTGAATCGCCAGGGTGCGAATACGCTGCAATGAATTGGTAATTTCTTCCATTGCACCTTCAGCCACCTGCGCCAATGAAATACCATCGTTGGCATTACGTGCGGCCTGGTCTAAACCATTAACCTGGCTGGTTAAGCGGTTAGAGATTTGCAAGCCTGCGGCATCGTCAGCGGCGCTGTTAATACGAAAGCCAGATGATAAACGTTTAAACGCTGTATCCAGCGCGTTGCCTGAATTAAACAGCTGGCGCTGAGCATTCAGTGATGAAGTATTGGTATTGACATATAAAGCCATTTTAACTCTCCTGCTACCTAATTAAACACTAGCAGCAGCCGCCATAACTGACGATGTTGCTATATTTTTGTGTTACTTATGTATCGGAAAAAAAAGAGAATACTTTAGTTAATTTATAAAAATAGCGCTTAATTATTAATTTTTAACTAAAAACAAAAAAGCCGCAATTAAGCGGCTTTTTATTACGATGATTTTACTAGCCTTGTAGTAAGCTCAATGCTGCCTGTGGCCGCTGGTTAGCCTGCGCCAGCACGGTGGTGCTGGTTTGCTGCAGGATCTGTGTACGGGTCAGCTCGGCCGTTTCTTTGGCAAAATCGGTATCGCGAATACGGCTACGGGCGCCAGATACGTTTTCCGAAATATTAGTTAGGTTGCGGATGGTGGCCTGAAAGCGGTTTTGAACCGCACCTAAGTCTGCACGCGCACCGTCAATCTCGCCAATGGCAGTATCAATTAAGCCTAATGCTGCTGATGCTGCACTGACTGTAGCAACACTCAAGCCACTTAAACCTAACGCAGCAGTGCCATAGCCACTGGTGTTAGTTAAAGCTACGTTAATGTTCTGACCGGCATTAGCACCCACCAGAAAATCCACATCTAAATTACCGTCCAGCAGCAACGTTGTGCCGAATTGTGTAGTTTCCGCAACCCGAGTAATTTCGGTTTTTAATGCACTGACTTCTTTTTGCAGCGCGGCACGGTCGTCCACGCTGTTAATACCATTTTGCGATTGAATCGCCAGGGTGCGAATACGCTGCAATGAATTGGTAATCTCTTCCATTGCGCCTTCAGCTACCTGCGCCAATGAAATACCATCGTTGGCATTACGTGCGGCCTGATCTAAACCGTTTACCTGGCTGGTTAAGCGGTTAGAGATTTGTAAGCCGGCGGCATCGTCAGCCGCACTATTAATGCGAAAACCAGAAGATAAACGCTTAAATGCAGTATCCAGAGCATTGCCAGAGTTAAACAACTGGCGCTGGGCATTCAGCGATGAAGTATTAGTGTTTACATATAAAGCCATGGTCGTGCTCCTGCTATTTAATCGTATCTAAAACAGCGGCTTAGTAATTTGCCGTGTTTGTCATCTGATACTTATTTATCGGAGCATTTTGATAAAACTTGAGAAGTTTTTTTAAAAATCTAATAAATGGCGACGCTGGCTTACTGCCAGCGCCTGCTTTAGCGGATATAGTCGAATAAACTAACGCCAGAAACTTTAACAAAAGTATTAGAAATCGCCTGTAGTGCTGTTTCCTGTTTGGTAATTTCGGTTAACGCTGCGGCGTAATCCACTTCAGATAAGTCGGCACGATAGGCTTTGTTATTGATGGTTAAATCTTCATTGGTGCCAAACACACTATCCAGTACGTTAACCCGACCACCTATAGAAGATAGGAAGCTGTCAATGTTGGTCGCTGCAGAGGTTACTTGTGTTAAGGTGTCACTAATGGCTTCATTAAATTCAAATGAAGACAGTGCCGGGTTTTCCAGTGCGGTAATAAACTCGCCAATAGTAGTGAGAATATTTTTTTTCTCTGGCACCTGCAGCGTGAAATCCACCTGCCCCGGTACCGCCGCGGCTCCACTGACAGTAATGGTTAAACCATTAAAGGCAATCGGCGCATCGGGTGTAAAAGTACCTGTTACCGGCGGCACCAGCGCAGCGCCATTGCGCTGAATTTCATAGCTAGAAGGTGCCGTTAGCACTACGCTGAAATCATTGTTGGCCGGTGTTAACGCATCATAGTTTTGTTTGTAATAGGCATCAAACTGGCTTTGATCGGTAACCGACACTTCTGCTGCTGTCGCAGCACCGGCACTTATCACCGCCGGTGTTGTTTTAAAGCGGGCATCCACATTCTCAAAGACAAATTTGCCGCTGTCGTTGCCAGCCAAGGCAATGGTTGGTGAGATCTGCAGGGCTTTTTGACCGTCATCGCCCTGAAACTCGTAAATGCCGGTGGCATTATTCAAGCTGTAGGTTTGCTTTTTGTCCTGGAAACCCGAAAAAATATAACCGCCTTCAGCATTGCGGGTGTTCATTAAATCCAGCAGCTCTACCTGAATATTTTTTAGCTCCTGTGCCACCGCCTTTTTATCTGCCTCAGTATAAGCGCCATTGCCCGAGGCAATTGCCAGCACCCGCGCCCGGTCGATAGAAGTGCGCATATTAGTCAGTACAGTTTCTTCCAGCGCCAGGTTGTTTTTTAATAACACACTATTATTTTGAAACTGCGCTACCTGCTCCAGGTTTTGGTCCAGACCCAGCACTTTGGCTGACGCAGCCGGATCATCTGCCGGCGTTAAAATACGCGTCTGCTTGGTTAACTGGTCCTGTGCCCGGTTCATTTTTTGCTGGGTGGTTAAAATGCCATCCAAGCCGGCATTAAACTTCATATTAAATGATAAACGCATGCTTACCTCACTGCAGCTAACAGGGTGTCAAACACCGTTTGCGACGTGGATATAATCCGCGCCGCCGCGGCGTAGGTCTGCTGAAAACGCACTAAATTACTGGCTTCTTCATCCAGGCTGACGCCTGATAACGACTCATACCAGGCCGTGGTTTGGTCGAGCAAGGCTTTACTGGCCGCTTCATTATTGCGCGCCTGGTTAGTGCGCTCACCAATCAGGCTAACCATATCGGCGTAAGTCTGGTTAAAGTTTACCGCATTGGCGCTATTGGGCGCTGATAACGGATTTAGCCGGCTGGTTTGTGCGGTTTGCAAAGCTGACAGCGCCAAACCATTACGGTTATCGTTAAAACCGCCATCGTTAAAGCTGATACTAAAGGTATCGCCAATACTGGGCACACCGGTGACAGAGAAGTCAAAACCGACATCAACACCGGCCTGGGCAAACAGATTCTGGTACTGGTTTGAACCAAAAGCCGCCGTTGCCACCGGATTCCCCAGGTTATCGACTATCTCAAAAGTATCACCACCGACATAGGTCATAGTCCAGGGGCCGTTAATTAAGCCAGACGGCGTATCAAAACCATAATCTGGCAAGGTGGCCGGCGTGGTGTCGGTGACTTTCAACCCTTCAATTTGGGCATTGCCCAGGTTTGCTACGGTAAACTCTGTCCTGACAGGGGCGGCCAGCGCGATATCTTCTGGCCGGGTGGTGGCAAGTTCCAGTGTGCGCGAGGCAGTACTAAGCGGCTTTAATTCAAACTGGTCACCTACAGCAGGTGCACCCGTTATGGTAATTTCTAAACCATATAAATCGCCTGCGGCATCAGCGGAGTTAATGGTTACCGGATAGGCCGCAACGGGCACCACTTTATCTGAGCCGGTGATCACCTCGCCCTTGCTATCCAGTGCCTGAATACGCACGGCCCCCGCTTCGATAGTCAGTAAAAAATCATTTGGTGGCAAACTGTTGCCTTTGCCGGGTTCAATCGTCAGGCTGACTGCGCCAGTGCCAGTATTAGAGGCAAAATCAAAACCACTGGTTATTGGCAGCTTAAATAAATCGCCACCAATTTCGCCGTTTAAATTCATACCCAGCCGGTTTTGCGTATTCATTGCATCGGTCATCGACAGCGCCAACTGGCCTAACCGGTTTTGCGTGGGTACCAGGATCTCCTCACGAAAAGCCAGTAAACCGCCTATTTTGCCGCCCACTTTGTCAATATCGATATCGCGCTCAACGCTGATACGGTTGGATAACTGCAGCTTCAGGTCACGCTCTGACGGATCCGGATCGCCTCGAAGCGACACCAGATTAAAATCGCCACGCTCTACTACCAGCGACTGTCCGGTCGCCAGAAACACCAGCTTCTCGCCGTTGTCTGCATCCAGGGTGCGTATTTCAACCATTTCTGACAGCTTCTGAATAGCCAAATCACGCTTATCATATAAATCCAGCGGTATAGGCCGGCTGGCGCCGGTGCCAAAAGAGGCGATCTCAAGGTTTAAATTAGCAATTTGCTTGATATAGCCGTTGGTTTCACTGGTATAAATATCCAACTGCTGATTAACAAAGTTTTCCTGATCCAGCACCAGACTGGACAGGGTATTAAATTTATCTAACAGCGCCTGCGAGCTACCAATAATAAGCTGACGGTTGGCTAGGGTGGCCGGCTCGTTATTGGCTATCTGAAATTGCTTAAATAAGTCATTAATGCCGGTGGCAATGCTGTTAGCCGGGTTAGAGAATAGCGCGTCAACCCGGTTAGCTTCAGTGACGTACTGCCGGGCGTAACTAAAGTTAGATAAATCACGTCGCAGCTGCTTTTGGGTAAATTCACTCACCAAGCGCTCGGTGGTGCCTTTGCCCACGCCTAACCCCAACACTTGCGACTCAAATTCAGTACGCTGCCGGGTGTAACCTTCAGTATTAATATTGGCAATGTTATTACTGGTGGTATTGAGCAGCGTGGTGTTGGCCAACACGGCTGATGTGCCTATTCGCAGTAAATTGTCTGACATTGCTCTCTCCGCCTACGCTGCTTCGCTGCGTTAGTTAAGTGGTTAATCGGCCGTTGGTGTTAAATCTTGAGTATCACCGCTGCTTTGCCTTGCATTTTGCAGTACAGGGCTTTGATACACAGCCATAATTTTCTGCGCATAAGCCGGATCAGTGGCATAACCTGCCACCTGCAACTGCTCAAAATAGGCTTTGGTATCGCCACTGGCTTTTATCGCATCCTGATAACGGGGGTTTTGCTGAATAAAAGCAACGTAATCCTGCAGGCTTTGCTCCGGGCTTTGATAAGCACGAAACCTGGCTTGCTCTTTTTTTGCTACGCCACCACGGTACTCCAGCGTATCCACCACTGCGGTATCACCACGCCAACCATGATTAGCCTTAATACCAAACAGGTTAAAACTGTTAGCGCCTTTGGCTGTTTTTATCATGCGCTGGCCCCAGCCGGTTTCCAGAGCGGCCTGCGCCACCAGGGCTAAGGGGTCAAGCCCCAACGCTTTAGCCGTTTGCTGCGCCGCCGGCAGTAAGCTTTTAACAAAATCGGCCGGGCTTTGTACCTGCCAACGCGCTGATGCAGTCTCTGTTACCTGCTCTGTCGCAGTGACTTGTTCAGCGCTTATTGGCGCAGAGACTGCTGGTAAGGCGCTTTCTGCTGTGGCAGCACGCACGGCTTTAAGTGCCGGTAAGATCACTTTAGGCATAGCCAGTACCTTGTCATGCTGTCCTGCTAAATTATTCCCTGCGAAGTTATGTCCTGCCAGGCTATGGCCATTGGCCGCATCATCGCCCCTGCCACCCAGCGCCGGGCTTAACTGCTGTACTAATAAATCAGCCAAGCCCAGAGCGCCTTTTTGCGCTAAATCTGTAGCCAGCTGGCTGTCGTGCATATCTCGGTAAAATTGTGTCGTCTGGCTGTTCATCATGCCATCCGCTTCAAAGCCTGCATTGGCTTTACGCATACTGCTAAGCAGCATGCTAAAGAAGATTGACTCAAACTGCTGTGCAGCCTGACGCAAAGCGGCTTTTTCATCTTTGCCGACACTGCTGCGAATTTGCTGCAGGCTGGTTAAGTCATGATAAGACACGTTGTTTGGCGTCAGGCTCATATCAGATCACCACCAGCTCGCCATGAATAGCACCGGCTTCTTTTAGCGCTTCCAGTATTGCCATTAAATCGCCCGGTGCCGCGCCAACGGCATTAACGGTGCGCACTAAGTCATCCAGCGTTACACCCGGGTCAAATTTAAACATGCGTGACTGCTCGGGCCGCACATCAATAATGGTGTTTTCTTCTATAGCCGTTTGGCCTTCAGCCAGCACATTGGGCTGCACTACGCGTGGGTTTTCCGCAATAGTTACCGTTAAACCGCCATGCGTTACCGCCGCAGGGAACAGCCGCACTTCTTTACCTATCACGATAGTACCAGTGCGCGAGTTGATAATAATTTTTGCCGAGTGGTCGCCTGGCTCAAAACTTAAGTTTTCCAGCGTTGATAAATAAGATACCCGCTGGCTGATATCGCGTGGTGCCCTAACCTTGACTGAGGTGGCATCCAGTGAATAGGCTGTATCTGGCCCCATAAAGTTGTTTATCGCCTCGGCCAGTCGTTTGGACGTCGTAAAATCAGAGCGTTTCAGGTTAAAGGTAATAAATTCATTTTGCGAAAATGGCGTAATGACTTCGCGCTCGACGATAGCGCCATTAGGGATCCTGCCTACGGTTGGTGTATTTACTAAAATACGCGACCCATCTAAGCCCTCTGCGCCCAGGCCGCTTACAATCAGGCTGCCCTGTGCAACGGCGTATACGTTACCGTCCAGGCCGGTTAAAAAGGTTTGCATTAAAGTACCACCACGCAGGCTTTTCGCACTGCCTACCGACGATACCGTGATATCCAGTGTCTGGCCGGGTTTGGCAAACGCCGGTAATTCCGCATGTACCGCCACCGCCGCGACGTTTTTAATTTGTGCTTTCATACCGGCAGGCAAGGTAATGCCAAAGTTACTTAACATGGTACGAAAACTTTGCTCGGTAAAGGGGCTTTGCTCACCAGTGCCAGGCAGGCCGACTACTAAACCGTAACCGACCAGTTGGTTAGCCCGCACGCCTTCCACATCGGCCACGTCTTTAATGCGCGCCGCCTCGGCTGGCAGCACCAGCAACAAGGTTAATATCAGCCATACTGGTTTCATGTGTATTCTCCGGGCGAAAGCATAATAACAATGACCACAATTAGAATGGCCACAATTAGAATGGCCACAGGGGGCCATTAAAGAATCGGCTTAACCAACCGGGTGACTGGCCATTATGGTGCGCACCGGTACCGCTGTATTCGATACGGGCATTAGCAATCTTGGTTGATTCCACCGTGTTGTTGACATCCACATCCTGTGAGCGGATAACGCCGGTCAGGCGGATATACTCTTTGCCGGTATTCAGCGTCAGCCATTTTTCACCGCGGATCACCAGGTTGCCGTTATTCAATACCTGCAACACATTTACCGAAATATTGCCCACCAGAGAGTTGCTCTGATCGGCTTTTGAATCGCCTTTATAGTCTGATGTCGAATCCGCGCCAAACTGCAAGACATTGCCGGCCACAGAGACATTACGCCCGCCCAGGCCAATCATCGGCTCAAACGAGGTAGAGCTGTCTTTTTGCATTTCGGTTTTCGCATTCTTACTGGCCTGAGTGCGCTCTTTTAACACCACGGTGATAATGTCGCCCTCGTGACGGGCTTTATTGTCCGAATACAGGCTATTAGAGTGGTTGGCGGCAAACAACGACCCCGACTGCGACAAAGGCCGCGCCGGCGGTTCAGGCTGCAGCGGCGCGAAATAAGGATCGTCCGCCATCGGCTCCTGCACAGCTGCACAACCGCCAAGTAACAACCCACAGGCAATAACAGTAAAAATACGTAACATAACGCCTCCTGTTACAGCTGCTGAATAGCAAAGCCCAGCATCTGGTCGACCGAAGAGATCACTTTGGAATTCATCTCGTACACGCGCTGGCTCTCAATTAAGCTCACCAGCTCTTCGGTCACGTTTACGTTTGACGTTTCCAGTGCGCCCTGCACAATAATACCCAGCCCTTCCAGTCCCGGAATGCCTTGCACCGGGTCGCCACTGGCACCGGTTTCACGAAACAGGTTCTGGCCAATGGGTTCTAAACCAGCCGGATTAATAAAGTTAGTCACGGTAAGCTGTCCCAATACGGCCGGCTCACCCTGGCCCGGCAGCTGCACCGACACCTGACCATCTTGCGAAACCGTAATACTTTGCGCATCTGGCGGTACCACAATATTGGGCTGCACCTGATAACCGGCACCTGAGGTCACCAGGTTACCTTCATCATCCACGGTGAACTGACCATTACGGCTGTATGAAATGGTGCCGTCCGGCATTAATATTTCAAAAAAGCCATGGCCCTGGATCATCATATCCAGACTATTGTCGGTGGTGATCATATTGCCCTGGGTAAAGTTTTTCTGTGTCGCGACCACCTTAGTACCGGCGCCTATCATCAGACCATTAGGCAGCTCAGAGTTTTGCGATGAGGCCCCACCCGGCTGGTTCACGTTCTGATACAGCAAATCTTCAAAAATCGCCCGGCTTTTCTTAAAGCCGACGGTACTGGCATTGGCCAGGTTATTCGAAATCACCGAAATATCACGCTGCTTAGCGTCTAAACCGGTTTTACTGATCCATAAAGCTGGATGCATACTTGCCTCCCGGGCCTGGGCCCATTAACTAGTCAGGCGTTTAGCCCATTATCCGAAGTAACTGATTTTGCTGACGATCCATCTCCTCAGCGCTTTTCATCATTTTTACCTGTAGCTCAAATTGACGCTGCAGACTGATCATGTAGGTCATTTCACCGACAGCGTTGACGTTGCTGCTCTCTATCGCACCTTTTAGCAGGTTAACGTTGATATCGGCTTCCGCTATCTGGCCATCTTTGCGGCGGAATAAGCCATCATTGCCTTTTTCCATGTCGCGGTTATCCGGCCGCACCAGCTTAATGCGACCTGCAGGCACTATCGCATCAGCCGGCGCGCCCTGCGGCAACACACTGATGGTGCCATCTTGCGCTATCTCCACTTTGGCCAGTGGTACCGGCAGCTGAATTGGGCCATCATCACCCATCACCGGCAGGCCACTTGACGTTTCCAGCATGCCTTGCGCCGAAATTTGTAAATTACCGCCGCGGGTATAAGCTTCATTGCCATCCGGCGCTTGCACCGCAAGCCAGCCATCGCCCTGAATGGCCACATCCAACTCGCGCTCAGTCATGATAATAGCGCCGGCGTCAAAGTTTTGACCGGGCTGCTCGGTTAACGAAAACACCCGGGTGGGTAAACCGGCACCAAATGCCTGCATAGCACGGGCTTGCTCAAAATCAGCTTTAAAGCCGACTGTGCCCGTGTTCGCCAGGTTATTGGCTCTGACAGCAATACCATTCATGTTTTCTTTAGCGCCACTCATGGCGATATATAACAGATGGTCCATAACATGCTCCGTTACTCGTCTCTGCTAATACACAGCAAGTTTAATGCCAGATAAGCGCGATAATATGGATAAAAAAACACCACCCGAAGGTGGTGTTGTGCACGTTTAGCCGCTGAGCAGTTAGCGGATCTGTAGTACCGTTTGCTGTAAGGTACTGTTTACCTCTAGCGCCCGCGAGTTGGCCTGGAAGTTACGTTGCGCACTAATCAGGTCAACCAGCTCAGTGGTCAGGTTAACGTTTGACTGCTCCAGCGATGAGGCATTAATAGCGCCGAAAGTACCGGTATTAGCCTGGCCACCAATAGGCTCGCCCGAGGTAATACTTTGCTTCCAGGAGGTATTACCCACCTGCTTTAAGCCCTGCACGTTAGCAAAGCGCACCATCGCCACCTGCGCCAGATAAGCAGAGTCGCCATTACTATAGCTGGCCAGCACCCGGCCAAAGGCATCGATGTCTACGCCGGTTAAGAAACCAACAGTGGTACCGTCCTGGCTTAGGTTGGTAACATCAAAGGTAGAGGCATATTGGGTAGGTTCACGCACGCCTGACGCATCACGGAAATTCACTACGACATCAGTAGCAAACTGCGCACCGTTGGTGAGATAGCCGTTTAGCGGATCATTTAATGCTGCAGCTGTTAATGTCACCGTTTGTGGCGGTGCGGCTGGTACAAAATTACCGCTGGAATCAAACACTAAATTATCACCCTGAATAGGTAATGCCGTAACATCATCCCATACTACCCAGGTTTCCCATTCGGCATTGGCAGGCGGTACCGTGCTGGTTTTGCGGAAGTACGTCGTCAGAGTGTGTGATTCCCCTAAACTGTCATACACGGTAACCGACGTAGAATGATTGTAGGTAGCCCTGTCTGTCGCATCAAAGGCAATGGCGTCAGTTGCCAGCTCGCGCGAATCCAGGTTGGCGCTTAAGAATACGTTAGTCGTTGCCCGTGGTGCACCGGCCGAGGTAGGAATAGCAATGGGCTGGGTGGTGCTTAAACTCACCGACTGGTTTTCGCCGGTGACCGGGTCAACGGCAAAGCCCTGCAAAAAATTGCCTTTGTTATCGACAATAAAGTTGTCTTTGTTCAGTTTAAACGCACCAGCGCGGGTATAGGTTAAATCCTGCGATTGCCTGTCCGGCGTTAAGGCAAAGAAACCTTCACCGGTAATGGCTAAATCCAGCGAATTGTTGGTAAATTGCAAGGCGCCCTGACTAAACTGCTGCGCCACAGTTGAGGTGGTTACACCATCACCCACTTTAGTGCGGCCAGAGGCGAAAATCGAGGTTGCATACACATCGGCAAACTCGGCGCGCGACTCTTTAAAACCGGTGGTATTCACGTTCGCGATATTATTCGCAGTTACATCTAAATCTTTTTGTGCTGCGGCCAGGCCGCTTAATGCGATATTAAAACTCATAATTCACCTCAGCTCGCTTAACTATATGAAACTTCTAACACATCACTTAACTTCACCGCGCCCAAGCCCAGCAGGTTAAGCATAATGCCGCCGCCAGTGCCATTCATACTGACACTGCCAACCGGGGTATATACATTCACCGGCAAACTGGCCGTTTTGCCGTCGGTGTAGCTAACATCCACTTTAATTTTGTACACACCGGCCGCCACGGCTTCATCGTTGGCATTAGTACCATCCCAGATAAAATCGTTTTTGCCGGTTTTGGGGTTCTCTACACTAAAACTGCGCACAAGCTCCCCTTTCTCGTTTTCAATACGCACTTTCATCATGGTGGCAGGCTTATCCAGCTCAATAGTGCCGCGCGATAAGGTATCACCGGTAAAGACGATTTCGTTTGATTGAATAAGCACACTGCGCCCTACCAAAGACGACGCCTGTAATGCCTGGTTCGAGGTCAGGCTTTCAGCAAAGCCTTTAAAACTCTGGTTTAACTGGCCGATACCATCGGCCATAGTAAAGTTCGTCATTTGCGCAATCATTTGATCATTTTCAACCGGCTTGGTCGGATCCTGATAAGCCAGTTGCTGAGTTAACAGCGCAAAAAAATCAGACTGCGTTAAAGCACCATTGTTTTTATCCGGCGTTTTTGTTTCCGGGTTCCAATACATGCCATCCAGCGCAGAATTGTTATTTACATTAGTGGTCATAAGCTACGCCCTTACTGTTGCTGTCCCAGCCGCAGCGTACGCATAATCATTTGCTTAGCGGCATCGGCAGTTTGTACGTTAGTTTCATAAGAGCGTGACGCCGAAATCATGTTCGCCATCTCTTCCATAATGTTGATGTTAGGCTTGTAGATATAGCCGTTTTCATCGGCCAGCGGATGGTTGGGCGCATACTCGACATTTAGCGGCGCATCCGACTCGACTATCCCCAGTACCTTAACGCCGACACTGGCGTCACCCTGCTGACGGCGGGCTTCAGATAATTCAGCAGCAAATACCGGATGACGTCCCCGGTAAGTTTGCTCAATGCTGCTGCTAACGCTGTTAGCGTTAGCAATATTACTGGCAGTGGTATTCATCCGTACCGACTGTGCTGTCATGCCGCTACCGGTAATGTCAAAAATGTTGTAAGCACTCATGGTTATTGTCCTCCGCCAGTAATGGCTTTTTTCAAGCTGCTGATGCGGGAATTGAGAAAGGTCATACTGGCCTGATATTCCAGGCTATTTTGCATAAAGGCATTACGTTCGCGGTGAATATCGACACTGTTACCATCACCCGTATCGGGTTGGTCCGGATTGCGAAACTGCGTTTCCTGACGTGATGCGATAGAGATATTAAAATGTTTCTCATCGGTGCGGGCAATATTGCCGCTTTGCCTTGCCTTCGCCTGCTGTAAGGCCTGATGAAAGTCGATATCTTTGGCTTTGTAACCGGGCGTATCGGCGTTAGCAATGTTTTCTGCTAACACCTGCGCACGCCGATCACGGATCAGCATGGCGTCCGGATGAAGTCCAAAGGCTTTGTCAAAGCTGATTGCCATTTTTTTGCCACCTGTTGTTACCTGATGGCAATGCACCTGCAAAACGCAGGCCAACAATTAAGCAAATTTGGCTAACTAGGTTTTTTTGCGGTAAATAATGCCGGGATTACAGCGCAGCATGTCAAAATCGTTATTCAAACTGGATAAAGATTCAGACGCACCGAGAAATAAATAACCCCTGGGGTTAAGTGATTGGGCAAACTGGCGGATGATTTTTGCCTTTACGTCGGCAGAAAAATAGATCAGCACATTACGGCAGAAAATAATGTCAAACTTACCGAGCAAGGTATAGCTGTCCAGCAGGTTAAGGTGGCGGAAACTGACGTTTTTGCGTACGTTGTCTTTTACCCGCATCATGCCTTTGCCACTGTCTTCAAAAAATTTACTGCGCCGCTCTGGCGATAACCCACGCGATAACGCCAGACCGTCATATTCTGCGCGCTGACAATGCTCCAACATGGTGTTAGAAATATCAGTACCCAGCACATGCACACCTAAACTAAAAGCACCGGGGCGGGTTTGCTGATACTCCAGTGCCGTCATCGCGATGGAATATGGCTCCTGCCCGCTGGAACTGGCGGCAGACCATATTTTCACCGTGCGGCAATCTTTTTCCAGCTCAGGAAATATTTGTTTTTTAAGTAACTCATAAGGGTAAGTGTCACGAAACCACAGGGTTTCGTTGGTGGTCATCGCATCTATCACCGCCGAGCGCAACTGACGCTCAAACGGGCTAAGCGTTTTATTCACCAGCTCTGACAAGGATGCCACACCAAAACGCTGCATTAACGGCGCCAAACGGCTTTTTACCAAATATTGCTTATTTTCACCTAACACAATGCCACATTGCTGCTCCAGAAAATCACGGAACAATACATACTCTTTGTCGTGTAAATCTTTGTTCGGCACAGGTTATCCTTAACGCTTAATCAGCATGCAGCCATTTTTGTACCGACTGTGCCAGCTCGTCCGGGTTAAACTTGGCGATAAAGTCATCAGCGCCAACTTTTTGCACCATTTGCTGGTTAAACACCCCGCTTAACGAAGTATGCAGGATGACGTGCAGTTTTTTCAGCCGCGGATCTAATTTAATTTCGGCCGTTAAGGTGTAACCATCCATCTCGGGCATCTCAATGTCAGAGATAAGCAGGCCGACTTTTTCGGTTACCGACTCGTTGCAGCTTTTCGCCATGTCTTGCAGGTACGTTAACGCCTCACGGCCATTGTTTACCAGGTGCATTTTTACACCCAAACTCTCCAGTGCCCGTTTCACCTGGTTACGCGCCACGGCAGAATCGTCAGCAATTAAGATTAACCGGTCGCCTAAATCGGTATTAATGCTCTGCTTATCTAACTCTGTAGTAATAGCAGTGGGTGAGGGTGAAATTTCTTCCAGGATCTTTTCAACATCCAGAATTTCAACCAGTTCTTTATCAATTTCAGTAACTGCCGTCAGGTAGCTCTGCTTACCGCTTGTGCCCTTGGGCGGGGGTAAAATGGCTTCCCAGTTAATATTGATAATACGTTCAACGGAATTAACCAAAAAGCCCTGCACTGACCGGTTGTACTCGGCAATAATAATAAAGCTGTCTTTGGTGTTTTCTATCGCTTTACCGCCGGTAGCCAAACTTAAATCTATAACTGAGATAGTCTGGCCACGAATATGGGCAATTCCGCGCACATACTTATTACGTTTGGGTATCGCCGTTAATGGCGGGCACTGCAGCACTTCACGCACTTTAAACACATTGATGCCATAACGCTGACGCCCCACCAGTTTAAACAACAGTAACTCCAGCCGGTTTTGGCCTACTAACTGCGTACGCTGGTTTACTGAGTCTAAAATACCGGCCATCTGCAGCTCCTCTGTGGCTTATCGGATCAATTCTTGCTTGCACCTGTTACCTGACTGGCTTGGGTATGGCAGCGTCAAACTTATGTCGTATGTTATAACCCCTAACTCGTAAAGCATAGCCGAAACCTTATGAAAAAGTACGAAAATTTAGCTAAACAGGCACTTACCATCTTAAGCCTGCTGTGGGCCAGCCAGTTGACGGCGCAAAGCCAGCTGTACAGCACCACGGATCTGACTGAGGCGGCTAATAGCTGGCTAAGCCAACAACTGCCAGATGAAACGGCACTGGATGTCGCGATCACGCCGCTGGATAGCCGCATTGGTAGCAAAATCTGTACAACACCTCTGGCGTTTAGCTTGTCGCAACCACTGACACAGCGGCAGAATACCATTCAAATTCGCTGCAGCGACGATAACAGCTGGCAACTTTACGTGCCGGTGCGTATTGATGAAATGCTCACGGCTGTGGTGCTCAGTCAAAATATTGCTACAGGCAGCCGGCTGACTGCCGATATGGTACAACTGGCTGAACGGCAGCGCCGCTTTGTCCGCGGTACACCGGTAACAGATCCAACGCAGGTAATAGGGGCAAAAGCTAAAAAAGCGCTGGCAATGGGACAACTTTTAACCTTGCAGGATCTTTGTCTTGTCTGTAAAGGAGATGTTGTTACAATATCAGTTGCTGACAAAGGGTTAAATGTCGCAGCAACGGGTACAGCACTGGCCGACGGTAGCTTGGGCGATACCATCAGCGTGCAGAATCAGCAGTCCCGACGCACCATTCAAGTACAGGTAACAGGTGTCGATCGGGTCAGCGTAATTTTTTAAAATTTCGCTAAAGTTTTACTGTTCAATGCCGTTAACCTGAACATAAGGAATGTATTAAGGTGATGAGGTTCTAGCATGGCTATTAATATCAACAACTTGCAAAATTCGGCGCAAGTAAAAACTGATAAGGTTGAGCAAAATGCTCAGCGTCAGCAAGCGGCTGTGCAACAAAATGCCAGCCAGACGGCTAATCAAAAGCAGGACTCGGTGTCTATTACACCGCAAGCTCAGCAGTTTGCTAAATTAACGGAAAAGGCCGGCAACAGCAGTGGCATAGACCAGGAAAAGGTCGATAAAATTAAGCAGGCCATTGCCGAAGGTAAGTACAAAATTAATGTTGAGCAACTGGCCCGGCGCATAGTGCAATTTGAGAGCGAACTGTTCGGTAAAAAATGACCGCTGACCATGCCATCCTCACCCTGTTAAACCAGCAGCAACAGCACCTGGATGTGCTGTTGTCGCTATTGCGGCAAGAACTTGCCGCCCTTGCCAGCCGCGATATTGAAAGCTTAAACCGTATTACCAACGAAAAAACCACCGTGCTGCAACAACTGCATGACACCGATAATCACCTGGCCGCGCAGCCTGCGCTGGCACAGTGCAGACAACAAGATTGGTTTAAACAGCAGGTTGCCCAGCTTGACGAACTGCTGGAGCAATGCAAACGCCATAACGATATTAATCAGCAAACGCTGGAACAAAGCCAGCTGACGCTGGCCCGTTTTAAAACCGAATTATTATCCAGTCGTGGTAAAGCCGGTTTAACGTACACCAGTAAAGGCAAACCGGCCATCGATAATAAAGGCAAAGGCATTAAGGCCTAAGCCAACTTCCGAAAAAGCACGTAGTTATTAATAGTAACGAACACTCTTCACGGTTTGCCGTGGTTGGCTGTTTTGATATAAATAATAAACCTGCTCAAAATCCAGCTCTAACTCGGTAATATAGACATCATCCAGCGCGTAGGTTTTCACCACCCGCGCCCCGGTAATCAGCCCTTTTACCGACGCCGACAACTTATCATCAGACAATACCCTGTCCCGCAATTGCTCAGAAGCGTCAATTTTTTGGCCATAGACCATTTCAGTCAGTTCACGGTACGCATCGAGTTTCGACGCTTTCATCGCCTGTAACATCTTTTGCTGCTGATCGCGGCCCTGCTGTGCACTGATAGGGGCATAACCTACTGCATTTAGCCTAACAAAACGCTCTGGCTTTGCCGGTTCATACTCTACTTCACGGTCAAACAGCGTGCTGCAGCCGGTCAGTGCTACGCTGCCAGCCAGCAACCAGGCGGTTATACGTTGCATCATCTTAGTCTCCGTTATCCGTTATCTGCCATTACACAGCAAAAACTGCGCCAGCATTCAGGCATGTATTTTGCTAAGTTCATGCTTATCTGGCTTATTGCTTAATAAGGTTGTTATGAAACGCTCAGTAATCGTCACGTTAATGTGTGGCCTGTGTTTTACTGCCGCCGCCGACTGGTTTGAAGCCACTGGCCAGGCATTAATAGAACGCGGCGACACCACTAGCGCCCGGCAAAGCGCTATCGATGATGCGATTAAACGCGCCGCGCTGGCAGCCGGCGCGCGCATTAGCAGCAACCAGCAACTGATAAACGGCGTGCTGCAAAACGAGCAGTTAGCTGTAGCCACGGAAGGCGACATAAAACAGTTGCAGTTAATGTCTGAGCAACGAAGCGGTAATCTGCTTACGGTAACGGTCAGAGTGAATATTGAGCCTCGGCAAAGTGCTTGCGAGGGCAACTTATACCGTAAACCGCTGCTACTGAGCGAAATTCGCCTGCAAGCCAGACAAGATGCCATCTATGGTCAATTGTTTCAGCTGGGTAGCGATGCCACCACGCAACTGGAACGCCACCTGCGTGATTACAGCCCGGCAGCGCTGGTAACCTCTGCCGGCCAGACGATAGACAACAGCGCACTGGCCTACCCGCACGGTGAGCGTTTGTTTCAAAGCGGCCAGCAATACCTGCTAAGCGCCAGCATTAACGATTTAAGCCTGGGCGAGCAAACCAACCGCTTTTGGCAAAGCGCCGAGAAACAGCGCTTTTTTGCCATCGATGTTCAGCTGTTCGATATTTTTGAGCAGCGGCTGCTATACCGGCAGGAATACCGCACCAGCGCCGGCTGGCCGTACAAAAGTAACGCCACTCCAGCCAGCCACAGCCAGGCATTCTGGCTATTGCCTTATGGCAGCAAAATAGACCGCCTATTGCAGGCCATCGCCGAAGATGTGCAGCAACAACTGCAATGTCAACCGCTACTTAGCAGCATTAAGCAAACTGACAACAACCAAATCATGCTGGAACTGGGCACCGACCACGGCCTGCAGTTGGGCGACCAGTTGCAGGTATATCAGCTGCAGCGCCACCCGACCACACCGGGTGTTAAACAACTGCTGCGCGATCCTGTCACGGTAAGCATCACCAATATCAGCAGTCAGCATGCCTGGGCTACCGAGCCAAAGGCCCGCTTAATCCAACAGATCCGCCAGGGTGATATAGTAAGCGTGCGTAAAATCAGCAGTTATTAGGCCAGCCGCTTGCAAGCCGCTGAGCTTCTGGTAGACTTTTGCGCCGTTGCCCCATAGTTAAATGGATATAACGGCCCCCTCCTAAGGGGCAGTTACAGGTTCGATTCCTGTTGGGGCAGCCATTAGGGCGACTTCCCTCCTTCCGTTCTAGAACCCAACTTGCATTTTGCGCCATAGCTGTCCATGCTGGCAGCTGTTAATGGTAAAACAGGTGACGCTGATGAGTATTGAAAACAACGACACTGAACTTGATTGCGCAGTAGAGCAAGGCTGTGGTGCGATTGAGCTTATTATTCAGCCGCGCGAGACCGATTTAGGCGACTTTAAGGTTAAGCGTTTGCTGCCAACGCGGGCGCGCAAAATGGTTGGCCCCTGGATTTTTTTCGACCATATGGGCCCGGCACGGTTTGGCCCGGGCCAGGGTGTGAATGTGCGGCCGCATCCGCATATTAATCTGGCCACGGTGACTTACCTGTTTGACGGTGAAATTTTACACCGAGACTCGTTAGGCAGTAAGCAGTGTATTCGCCCTGGCGATATTAACCTGATGGTGGCAGGCTCTGGTATTACCCACTCTGAGCGCGAGCGGCCTGAGGTAACTGATTCGGTTCACCACTTGGATGGTTTACAGCTGTGGTTGGCCCTGCCCATTGCCGATGAAGAAATTGCGCCGGCGTTTTATCACTACCCGGCCAATGAGATCCCGGCAATTACAGTATCAGGCGTAGCTGTGCGGGTGTTGATTGGCGAGGCATACGGTGTGCGCTCACCGGTGAAAACCTTTGCTAACACCTTGTATGTTGAAGCGCAGCTAAAAGCGGGCCAAAGCTTAGTGTTGCCTGATGCGTCAGAGCGCGCGCTATATCTGGTGTCGGGCAGTGTCAGCGCGAAAGACACCGAGCTTAAACCGCACTACATGGCCGTATTTAACGATACGCCCAACGTTAGCGTGCAGGCCAATACCGACAGCCGCCTGGCCATTATCGGCGGTGACAATGTTGGGCCACGTTTTATTAACTGGAATTTTATCTCCAGCCGCAAAGAGCGTATTGAACAAGCCCGTCAGGATTGGGCCGCTGGTCGCTTTGCTAAAGTGGTTGATGATGAGGATGAGTTTATTCCGCTACCGCCCTGAGTGCTCAGGGCGTTAACACCTTAGCCTGGGCAGATACCAGTACAAACTGTGGGATATGGATCTGCGCACTGGCCAGCAGCGCTTTACTTTGCAGATTAACCACCCGGGCATTCACTACTACGCCGGCATTATCCTGTAGCATAGTGCCGGTAAGTACATAAGCTGCCCGCTGCTGTTTATCCAGATAGGCGCCCCGGCTCAGCGCAATATCGCCCTGCGGCGTAACGCGAATATGACGGGCTACTTTAATATCTGCCACCGCAACACCAAGACGATGCAGCTGAACAAATAAATGTTCTGACAACTGATTGCCCAGGGCATTACTGTGTGCCAACGCCGCATCCAACTGCACAAAAGAGCTAATGGCAATTGGCTGTGACGGCGCCTGATATTGCATAGACTGCAGCAGCTGCAGCGCTAAATCGGCGGCGTAGTCGCTCAGTGGTTTAGTTGGTTGCATCACGACGGCATTGGGCGGTAGGTAATTGCCCGCTGCCACCTCTACAAAGGGCTCTGCCTGTTGCTGACCAGCACTGCCGGGTGCCTGTTGCTCAGCAAAAGGGCTAATAAGCTGACAACCCGCTACCAGTAAACCTAAGCCAAAAACACCTGCTATTCTCATTATTACCTCTGCCATTAAGCTGTTATGTCTGCATATCGGCAGCGGCTAATCGCTTCTGGAGCCAAGCGTGATTTAACCTTGTTTTAATTGTAATTTGTCATGCCCGGTATTACTCAGCACAGCGGTAACAACCTGCTGCGGCACAAAAGTGCGCGCCGCTGCTACCACCTGCTTGCTGTCAATACGTATTAAACGGGCATTAACCAGTACACCTTGTTGGTGGGCAGTAAGGGTGCCAGTTACTACAAAGCGGATCGGCTGGCTGCTGCTTAGTTCAGTGAAGTCACGGCTTAGCGCAAAATCGCCACTGGGTGTTACGCGGATATAGTCTGTGACTTTGTAATCCAGCACTGCTACGCCAAACTTATGTAAATCATACATAATGGCTTCGCTTAAATGATTACTTAATACCGTGCCCTGATCCAGTGCCGTGTCGACATAAGCAAAATCCGTCACACCCACCATGCCGCCTTCCTGCGCCGAGCGATGGTTCGACATCAGCTCGTGCACCAATACGCGGGAGTATTCATTAATCGTCAGCAGTGGTAAGGGTTCATGGGCTGCATGCTGTGACTGCAAGGCAAAGGCATCTGTCACGCCAGCGCGGCTGTTTTCGTCAGAGGCGACTACTGCGCCGGTAGGCGCATAATGCTGGACACAGGCTGTCAGCAACAGTGCAGCCAATAGCAACGGGATCATTTTCATTCAATTTCTCCTGACTTACTACGCCGGTATAAGGTATCGCCGCGCTTATCAACCTGCTGCTCTGGCCACAACACATTGGCGGGCACATAACCGCTTGCGGCAGCAAGTACCTGTTTATTTTGCAGCCGGATAAGCCGCACATTAACCAGCCAACCGTCATCCATCTGGGTGTAAGTGCCGGTAAGCAGGGTATCGGCAGCAGAAGCAGGATCTATAGCGTCCAGTTGTCTGGACAGTGCCTGCTCGTGATCTGCCGTTAGTAACACGTTATTCCGCAACCGGTAATCGTATACGGTAAGCCCGTGCTGCCTGGCGTGCACCAGCATATTCTCGGCCAGCTGATTAGCCAATTGCCGCTCAGTGTTGTCAACGTGTTGCAGGCTCAGGCTGTTCACCGGCAAAAACGACGCGACGGCCACACCGTCGGCACGGCCACGCTGCGCTTCAAGCTGCATAAATAACTGATCAGATATCTGTTTGGTGTAATGGTGTAACGAGTAGGTGCTAAGCGCTGTTGGCGCCTGCTGTACCACCGGCCTTACCTGATGTGTACAGGCGCTGAGCAACCCCAGCGCCAGTAACCAAAGCATGGCTTTCATATGCAACCTCTGCGTGCAAGCAATTATTAACGTCAATCAGCTGCAAAATACAGGCCAAAACAGATGCTGGCCTTTTGACGCTATATCGCCACCGGCGCTTTAATATGCGGGTGCGCCTGATAATTCAGCAAGGTAAAGTCTTCATAGCTAAAGCTGAAAATATCTTTTACCGCCGGATTTAACTGCATTTGTGGCAGCGGGTAAGGTGTACGTGCCAGTTGAGTATTTACTTGCTCAAGGTGGTTTAAATACAAATGCGCATCGCCAAAGGTATGCACAAAGTCACCAGGCGCTAAGTCACACACCTGCGCTACCATCAGGGTTAACAGTGCATAGCTGGCAATATTAAACGGCACCCCTAAGAAAATGTCGGCGCTACGCTGGTACAGCTGGCAGGATAATTTGCCATCGTTGACATAAAACTGGAACAGCGTATGACAAGGTGGCAGTGCTTGTTTACCTAAGGCCGCATTGTCGCGCGGCGACATTGAGGTGTCCGGCAACAGAGCCGGGTTCCAGGCGCTGACGATTAAACGGCGCGAGTCCGGTGTGCGTTTAATGTCACTGATAAGCTGGCTTATCTGGTCTATCACGCGGCCATCCGCTGCTTGCCAGCTGCGCCACTGAGCACCATATACCGGGCCCAGATCGCCTTCTGCAGTGGCCCATTCATCCCAAATCGATACGCCGTTATCTTTCAGATAACCAATATTGGTGTCACCTTTTAAAAACCATAACAGCTCATGGATAATAGAACGCAGATGGCATTTTTTCGTTGTTACCAGCGGAAAACCCTGCTGCAGGTTAAAGCGCATCTGATAACCAAAAACGCTAATGGTACCCGTGCCGGTGCGGTCCGTTTTTTTGTGGCCATGCTCCAGCACATGACGCATTAAATCCAGATATTGCTGCATGCTCAGGCCCTCTGTTTGTGCTGTTTATTTTGCTTAGCGGCCTGCTGCCGGGTTAAGTTGGCATAAATAATCAGGCCGATACCGACGATAATCATCGGTAATGATAACCATTGCCCCATCGACATGCCCGCTGATAATAAGCCGAGATGGGCATCAGGTTCACGGTAAAATTCAACAAAAAAGCGCGCACTGCCATAACCGGCTAAAAATAAACCACCCAGGCTACCCGCCGGAGGGTTAAAGCGGCGGTACAGCATAATTAACGCAAACAGTACTATGCCTTCCAGGGCAAACTCATACAGTTGTGACGGGTGGCGCGGCAAAGGCCCGGCACCGGGAAACAGCACCGCCCAGGGTACATCGGTCGGCCGGCCCCACAGCTCTGCATTAATAAAGTTACCCAGGCGCCCGGCGGCAAGCCCAAGCGGAATAAGGGGCGCGACAAAATCGCCCAGCACCAGATAGGCCTTTTTATTGCGTTTGGCAAACCAGGCCATCGCTAGCAGCACCCCCAATAAGCCGCCATGAAATGACATGCCGCCGGTCCAGATCTTAAATAAATACAATGGCTCAGCTAAAAACAGCTCAAACTGATAAAACAGCACATAACCGATGCGCCCGCCTAAAATAACGCCTAAAAAACCGATAAATAACAGATCGCTAACTTGTTGTTCAGTCCAGCCAGAGCCGGGCTTTTTCGCCGCCCGGTTCGCCAAAAACCAGGCCAGACCAAACGCAATCAGATACATCAGACCATACCAGCGTAAGCTGACCGGCCCCAGCGAGAAAATCACCGGGTCAATTTGTGGAAAAGTGATATAAGCAGCAGACATAATTTCCCTTAACTTAGAATCATTCTGGCGCCCACCAGCAACAGGAAGACACCAAATACCCGTTTTATCATCAGCACTGGCAGACGCTGCGCCAGCTTAGCGCCAACAGGCGCGGTAAATACCGACGTAGACACTATGCCCAGCAGTGCCGGCAAATAAATGTAGCCAATAAAGCCATCCGACAGCTGGTAATGCTGCCAGCCGGCAATCACATAGCCAAGGGTGCCAAACACCGCTATGGCGATGCCGCTGGCTGCCGCACAGCCAATAGCCCGGCGCATATCAACGGAAAAATAGTTCAGCACAGGCACAAACAGCGCGCCGCCGCCAATGCCCAGCAAACTGGCCAGGCCACCAAGCAGTGCTGATAACGCGGCCAGTATCGGGCCATTGGGCAAGTTTTTTTTACCTACTGCACTGCGTGATCCCAACATACGCAGTGCCAGCAAAAGCACCGCGGCACCAAAAATATCTTTAAGCAAAGCCCCGCTGATATGGTGTGCCAGATAGCCAACACTCCAGGCGCCAATTGCTGCGCCTACCATTACCGCACCGGCAATAGACCAGGGCACATTACCCCAGCGATGATGCGCATATACCGACGAGGTAGCCGTAATAATGATAGAGGCCAGTGAAGTGGCAATGGCAATTAAGATGGCTTGCTCCGGCGGCACTATATTAAACAGCGGCAGCAATATCACCAGCGCCGGCACAACCACCAGGCCACCACCAATACCCAGCAAACCGGCCAGAAAGCCAACCAGGGCACCTAAAATCAGGGTTATAGCGATAATGCTAAGCACAATGTTCTCGTTATGGGTTCAGGCCGCGCAGTATAACAGCTGCTGGCAAAGCAGACAGCCCGTTAGGCACGTAATTGGCTCAGAAGTTGTTTTTGCTCTAAAAAACGCTGCGTGGTTAACCGTACCTGACGCGCGGACTGGCACGATAACACCTCGGGCAACAATAGTGCCAGCTCAGACATCTCTACCCGGCGCAGCAACCATTTTATTTTTGCCAGGTTACTGCTGTTCATACTAAAACTGCTATAGCCCATCGCGGCCAGCAATAATACGCCTGAGGGCTCCCCTGCCAGCTCGCCACACACGCTAATGGGAAACTGCAAAGCCTGCGCCTGCTGCGCCAGTTGATGCAGCGCCCGGAGTACCGCCGGATGCATCGCATCATACAAGCCGGCAACCCTGGGGTTGTTACGATCGACGGCCAACAGATACTGGGTTAGATCGTTAGTGCCGATTGAGCAGAAATCGACCTTCAGTGCCAGCTCAGGTAGCTGATACATAATAGACGGCACTTCAATCATCACGCCCACTTTGGGTTTTGGCATCTCTATCGCCAGCTCGTCGCTGACTTCAAAACAGGCTTGCTTGATTAGCCGTACCGATTCATCCACTTCGGCCAAATCAGCAATCATCGGCAGTAAAATATGCAAGTTATCCAGCGCCAGATTGGCTTTTAACATGGCGCGGATTTGCACCAGAAATATCTCCGGATGATCCAAGGTTAACCGTATACCGCGCCAGCCCAAAAACGGGTTTTCTTCCACAATACTAAAATACGGCAGCGCTTTATCACCACCCACATCCAGCGTACGCATTATAACCGGTTTATCCGGATAGCTTTCCAACACACGCCGGTACAGGCTTATTTGCTCCTGCTCGGTAGGAAAGCGGCTACGCATAATAAACGGAAATTCAGTGCGGTACAGGCCAACACCGCCGGTGTATTTCGGATCGGTAGTCTCAAGCTCTATAGCCAGGCCTGAGTTCACCATCAGACTGAAATAAGCACCACAGGCCGACTGCGATGGCAGGGCAATTTCTGCCTGATAACGGGCACTGAGGGCCGCATCTTCACTAATAAGCCGCTGATATTCCTGACAGATGGCTTCAACCGGCGACAACAAAATATGGCCCTGATAGCCATCGACAATTAAGCGCTGACCCTGCCAATGCAGCAGTGGCAACTCACTGACACCCATTACAGCGGGTATCCCCAGCGCCCGCGCCATAATAGCGGCATGGGAGTTAACCGAGCCTTTTAGCGACACTATCGCCACCAGCTGCTCACGGGGCACTTCCGCCAGCATGGTCGCTGTGACGTTATCGGCCACCAGCACCACCTTTTCCGGCAGCTTAATTTTACGCTGTTCAGTATCCAGCAAGTTGTTTAATACCCGCTGGCCTAAATCGCGGATATCTGTGCCGCGCTCGCGTAAATAGGCATCGTCCATATCATCAAACTGGCGGGCAAACTTCTCTACCACCCGTTTTAATGCACTTTTAGCACACCAGCCTTCGGCAATCTGCTGCTCGATTTCGCGGCCCAAGCTGGCTGCATCCAACAATTGGTGATACACATCGAAAATGGCCAGGGCATCGGCCGGTAAATGCCCGCTCATCCGCTCTGCTAAACGGTTAAACTCGGCTTTGGTGATTTTGACTGCACGGTAAAAATGCGCCAGCTCTTTTTCTGCGTCATCAGCGCGCTTTAATGAAATAGCGTTAAAATCATTAGCCGGTTCAAGCACCACGGCCTCACCAATAGCAATACCCGGTGCCCCGGGTAAGCCTTGCAGCTGGCCGGTCTGGTTCTGGCTGGGGCTACTTTCACTGGCAGCCTGGCGCATCTCGGCATTGGCCAGTACTGATGCTAATTGCGCCCCCAAAGTGACTAAAAACGATTCTTCGTCTTCATTAAACACCCGCTCTGCCGCTTGCTGAATGGTTAATACCCCCAGCACTTTGCGATGGTGAATAATGGGGCAACCTAAAAAGGCTGAAAAACGGTCTTCACTGACTTCAGGGGTGACTTTAAAACGGGGGTGCAGATGGGCTTTGGCCAGGTTAATCGGCTCTTCCCGCTGGCCCACCCAGCCAATCAGGCCTTCAGAGAAACCAATAGCCACTTTACCGACAGCTTCGGGGTTTAGCCCGTCAGTGGCCATCAGCATAAAATGCTGCTGCGAATAGTCAGCCAGATACACAGAGCAACACTCTGTTGTCAGTGCCTGTTTTACACTACTCACTAAGCCAGCTAACGCGTTATGCAGCACTGGCTCTTGTGCTACGTCCTGAACAATTCGCCTTAACTGGCCTAACATAAGAGCCTCATTATCAGTTTAGCTAATTGCCTAAGCTGTTGTTCTAAACCTTCTTTTTTCCTTCACGGCGGATAAACGGCAAAGCGACTGGGGCAAACTCTTTCATGACTTTCCGGTAAACTTCGCGTTTAAACGCCACCACCTGCCGCACCGGATACCAATAACTGACCCAACGCCAGCTATCAAACTCCGGATGAGTGGTTTTTAATAAGTTTACATCTTCATCAGCACAGGTCAGCCGCAACAAAAACCATTTTTGCTTCTGGCCAATACACACCGGGTTACTGTCTTTGCGGATTAAACGCTTAGGTAACTTGTACCTTAACCAGTGCTTGGTTGTGGCAATAATTTCCACGTCTGCAGCGGTCAGGCCAACCTCTTCGTGTAACTCGCGGTACATGGCTTGCTCTGGTGTTTCACCGTCGTCAATGCCACCCTGTGGATATTGCCAGGAATGCTGACCATATCGTTTTGCCCAAAACACCTGTCCCTGGTGGTTACAAATCACTATGCCGACATTGGCGCGAAACCCTTCGGCATCGATCACACAAACCTCTGGCGGATCTTAAAACACTAATGGCAAAGATTCTTTCATAAAGTAGAAGCTTCGGCAAACGGTATTTTCAGCACACCTTGTACAGGCTTATCCACAATAAACAGCAAACATCGATAAGCAATGTGCACTTTTTCACAGACTCTGTGAGTAAAACTGTTCATAACCACACGTTAAACACTGTATAACTGTTAAGGCGCCATCACAGCAAGGCAAGCCGACAGAATAAACACATTTAATATCAACACTTTAAATGCAACCCACTGACTGCAATCTGCTTTTTTTGCTGTGCGTAAGTTAGTTTGCTTCGTTTTTAAGCAGCCAATTAGCGAAAAAAATGCTAGCGTAGCTCAACACAGCCAGAACATACTGATTATGGTGTTAGCACCCACTTCTGTTAGCGAATTACAACAGCGCGCCCAAGGCTTAGCCGGCTTAACCCTGGGCCAGCTGGCAGCACAATTGCAGCTGCCGGTTCCGGCTAATTTGCAAAAAGATAAAGGCTGGGTTGGCCAGTTATTAGAGCAGGCTTTGGGGGCCAGTGCCGGCGCGAAAGCACTGCCGGATTTCCCGCAGCTGGGCGTCGAGCTTAAAACGCTGCCAATAGACCGCCACGGCAAACCACTGGAAAGTACCTATGTGTGTGTGGCGCCGTTAACCGGCGTTGCTGGCCAGCAGTGGCAGCAGTCCTGGGTATGCCAGAAATTACAGCATGTGCTGTGGGTACCCATTCTGGCCGAGCGCACTATTCCGCTAGCAGAGCGGATGATCGCAACCGCTTTTTTATGGCAGCCCGATACAGCACAGCAGCAAGCGCTGCAGCAGGATTGGGAAGAACTGATGGAGCAAATTACCTTAGGTGGCATTGATAATATCAGGGGGAGCCAGGGCAAAATTTTGCAACTTAGGCCCAAAGCCGCCAACAGCAAAGCCTTAACCGATGCCATTGGCGCCCAAGGCGAGCCGATTAAAACCTTGCCACGGGGCTTTTATTTAAAAGCCAGCTTTACTGCCGCGCTATTGGCACGGCAGTTTCAACTGGGTTAATGGCGGTATTTTTCTACTATCCGCTCGTAACTGCCGTCGGCTTTTAACCGCGCCAGACCGCTATTAAATTGCTGTACCTGCTGCTCGGTTACCGAGGCTTTACTGAACATCACATACACATCGGAATTACCCAGGCTGATGCTATGCGGCACTATGTATTTATCCAGGCCCTTACGGCGCAAAATGGAAGCGCCAACAAAGCTGTCTTCCAATAAGCCGTCAATTTCTTCATCCAGCAAGCGGGCCATATTTAGCTCACTAATAATGGCACCCACAAATTTGTCGCGTTGGCGGTCATCTTCATACAGTGCCGCCACTTCATCGCCATAAAAGTACTCGTTCACCACCCCGACTTTATGCCCCGCAGCAACAAAAGCTTGCAGGCTATCGTAGCTTAAAGCGCTATCGTCACGGCGCACATAAAGCTGAAAGCGCTCTTGCCGGTACGGCGTTGAAAAATAAGCGAACGCTTCCCGATCGGCCGTTTTCGAGGCGCCCAGCACAAAATCGATATTGCCTTCTTTGAGTAAGGTTAGCAGCTCCAGCCAGCTACCTTGCACCACAGCCAACTGGCAATTCATGTCTTTGGCAACCGCCTGCACTAATTCAACGTCCAGCCCGGTAACAGTATTGCCAACACTCATATACTGGTAAGGCTCCCAGGCATCAATACCCATAGTGAGATGACAAGCCGGCATAGCGACTTCTACCGGAAGAGCAGCCTGAGCCTTGGTAACAGGCGGCGGTTCAGCGGGTTTGCAACCCAGCACAATGACAGATACTACAACGACCAACAGCATGTAAGTTTTCATATTACACCTCAAGGCGTTATTAGCTTACCTCAAGCGTAGTGTATAAAAGCCCGGGTTGCCGCTTAATCTGTCACGGCCGGCAAAATTAACCCTGAGTTAGTCGTTACCGGCCCGTTTGGGCGCACCAAACAGGCTCGTGGCCAGCTGACGCCATGAGCGGGCTGTCAAGGCGTCTTGTAGTATACGGCGCCACTCATAAAAGGTAATGGTGAGCGGGTTATCGGAGACAAAATCTTCAGTAATGCCGTAGCGGCAAGGCTCATCATCGCGCTCTGGTACATAAGTGCCAAACAACCTGTCCCAAATAATCAGCACACCGGCAAAGTTTTTATCGATGTATGCCGGGTTACAGGCATGATGCACCCGGTGATGTGACGGCGTGTTAAACAGCCACTCCAGCGCCCCCAGCCGGCGTACCGATTGAGTATGGACAAAAAACTGAAACGCCAGGTTAATGGCAACAACCGCAAACACCACAGCCGGGGCAAAGCCGAGCAGGATCATTGGTGTCCAGAACAACCACATACCCGACAGCGGATACATCAGGCTCTGTCGTAGTGCAGTGCTGAAATTCATTTGCCGGGAGCTGTGGTGCACCACATGCGAGGCCCACAGCCAACGGATATGATGCGACGCGCGGTGAAACCAGTAGTAGAGAAAATCCTGTAATAAAAACGCCAGCGCCACAGTGGTAACGCTAAGTTCAATGTCAAGCAGACGAAACTGATGCAACCAGAGAAAAAACGGCATTAACAGCAACAGCGCCAGCATGTCGCTACCCTGATGCAATAGGGCCAGCACTGCATTGGCCAGGGTATCCTGCCAACGGTACCAGGCTTTACCAGCCCGCGCTGTTCGCCACCACTCCCAGGCAATAAAACCTAAAAACACCGGCGCCAGCGCCAGCAAAATAAACTCAACCGGAATCATCTTTACCCTTTCAGCCTTTACGGTTTCTCGGCTGATACTACTGCAATAGCCGCAAAAACGCCATGTTGACAAAAGCACAGCCAACGCGTGTCGGCAACGGCAACAAGCAAGCAAAAAGGCGCCCTGCAGCGCCTTTCTGTCTGTGTTTATGCTGGTATTTAGTAGCGGGCTAAAAACTCAGCACGGGTACGACCGTCATCTTTAAAAATGCCGCCCAGCGCCGTGGTCTGTGTTTTGGAGTTGACATCCATCACACCACGCGATTTGACACAGTAGTGCACGGCGTCCATGGTGACCGCCACATTGTTAGTTTGCAGCAGGGTTTGCAGCGCCACCAGAATTTGCTGAGTTAAGCGCTCCTGCACCTGAGGCCGCTGCGCAAAAAACCGCACTATACGGTTTATTTTCGACAAACCAATAATGCGTTTTTCCGGAATGTAGGCCACGGTAGCACTGCCATCTATAGTGACAAAATGATGCTCGCAAGTGCTGGTAAAGCTAATGTCCTTAACCTTCACCATTTCTTTTACCTGCATCTTGTTGTCAATTAAGGCAATCTTGGGGAAGTTTTTGTAATCCAGCCCGCCAAAAATCTCGTCGACATACATTTTGGCGATGCGGTGCGGCGTTTCGCTCAGGCTGTCATCCTGTAAATCCAGCCCCAGCGTGCTAACCACTTCGGTCATCAGCGCACTGATTTTGCTGTATTTTTCATCGCGCGACAGGCCATTTTCAAGCATAGGCGTTTCCAGCCCCTGAGCTTCCAGTGCACTGCGTACCAATATTGCTTCTTCTGATAACATAACTAAATCCAAACCAGCTGTGTAACCAACAATACGTGCCGTTAAAGCCGATAGTTTACGGGTAAAGTCATTTTTTTGCCATTTATATCACGACCACAGCTGCGCGAAACGGCAGCTGTGTAGAGGCGGGACCTTATTGCACCAGAGACAGCGCTTCAAGCAGCTCGCGCGGTTCCACCTCAGGCCCGTTTAAACTTTCGTCCCAGTTGGTACCAATTAATACGCCATCGTCGTACATCTCTTTTAACCAACCTTCACAAAACACGTCCAGTGGTATAGCTTCCGGCTTATAAACCGCCCACTCATCAGAGCAATGGGCTTTAGCCGACGCTTCATCAGACCAGAATGGCATCACGTCAGTGTCTTCAAACTCAACTGACTCGACCACCAGTAAGTCTTCACCGTCAGCCAGTACATACACCACGCCGTGCGTTTTGGCTTCTTCAACAAAACGTTGAAAACTCGGATCCTGCGCAAACTGACTCATATTTATACCTATCAGGCTAATTTACCAGCTGCTATTAGACCAGAAAGCGCCGGCCAAAAGCGAGTTTTATCTTGTGCCGCTGCTGCCAGCTTTCCCTGCCAGCGCAAAATAACGTACAATTACGCCCACTTACAATGGCAACAATAAGCGTGATTTTATGGCTCAGTATATCTACTCGATGTATCGCGTATCTAAGGTGGTTCCACCTAAGCGCACTATATTAAAAGACATTTCGCTTTCTTTCTTTCCCGGTGCCAAAATTGGTGTGCTGGGTTTAAACGGCTCGGGTAAATCTACCCTGCTGCGTATTATGGCCGGGGTAGATAAAGAGTTTGAAGGCGAAGCCCGCGCTTTAGCCGGTACCAAAATTGGTTATTTGCCACAAGAGCCAGAGCTCGACGTGAACAAAACGGTGAAAGAGGTAGTGGAAGAAGCCGTTGCTGACGTAAAACAGGCCTTTGCCCGTTTAGATGAAGTGTACGCCGCTTACGCTGATGAAAATGCCGACTTTGATGCTTTAGCCCGCGAACAGGGTGAACTTGAGGCGTTAATTCAGGCCAAAGATGGCCACAACCTGGACAATACACTGGAGCGCGCCGCCGATTCTCTGCGCTTGCCGCCGTGGGATGCCAAAATTGAACATTTATCCGGTGGTGAGCGCCGCCGGGTCGCCATTTGCCGTCTGGTGTTAGAGCGGCCAGATATGCTACTGCTGGACGAACCCACTAACCACCTGGATGCCGAGTCTGTCGCCTGGTTAGAACGCTTCCTGCACGATTACCCCGGCACCGTAGTGGCCATTACCCACGATCGTTACTTCCTCGACAATGTGGCGGGCTGGATTTTAGAGCTGGACCGCGGCGAAGGTATTCCATGGGAGGGTAACTACTCCAGTTGGCTGGAGCAAAAAGAAGCCCGATTGGCGCAGGAAGAGAAAAGCGAAAATGCCCGTCAGCGCTCTATCAAACAAGAGCTGGAGTGGGTACGCACTAACCCTAAAGGCCGCCATGCCAAGAGCAAGGCACGGATGGCACGCTTTGAAGAGCTGCAAAGCCAGGAATTTCAAAAGCGTAACGAAACCAACGAGCTGTTTATTCCACCAGGGCCGCGCCTGGGTGATAAAGTGCTGGAAGTTAACCACCTGCGTAAAACCTTTGGCGATCGGCTACTGATTGATGATTTAAGCTTCAGCATTCCTAAAGGTGCCATTGTCGGCATTATCGGCCCGAACGGTGCCGGTAAATCTACCCTGTTTAAAATGATTAGCGGCAGTGAACAGCCGGATTCGGGTGAGATCAGCGTCGGTGAAACCGTGCAGCTCGCCAGTGTTGATCAGTTCCGCGACAAGATGAACCCGAAAAATACCGTTTGGCAGGAGATCTCTAACGGCCAGGATATGCTGCAAATCGGTAATTTCCAGATCCCGAGCCGGGCTTATGTTGGCCGCTTTAACTTTAAAGGCAACGATCAGCAGAAGTTTATTGGTGAGCTGTCTGGCGGTGAGCGTAACCGGGTGCATTTAGCCGCGCTGTTAAAAGCCGGCGGCAATATGTTACTGCTGGACGAACCGACCAACGATCTGGACGTAGAAACCTTGCGGGCTCTGGAAAACGCCCTGCTCGACTTCCCGGGCTGTGCTATGGTGATCTCGCACGACCGTTGGTTTCTCGACCGTATCGCCACCCATATTCTGGATTACCGCGATGAAGGTAAGGTTAACTTCTTTGAAGGGAACTACTCCGACTATGAAGCCTGGTTAAAAGCCACCTACGGTGCCGATGCCTTGCAACCGCACCGTATTAAATACAAACGTATATAAGTTGCCGAAACAGCAAACGCCCGCTCTGTCGGGCGTTTTTTATTTAAGTCAGTCGATTATCGCTTTAGCCTATTGCCGGTACTGCGAGGCCATAATGCTATGATACTGCTCAGTGGTGGCTACTTTGGCATGCGCCTGTTGTAAGCGCAGGATCAGCGCTTGTGGGGTCTCAATACTGGCTGCCAGCCAGGTTTGCTGTGACAACTGCGGGATAGCATAAACAAACCTTACCGCACTATCTGGTAAGCCCACTACCGCTGCCATATCGACTAAGGCGACAGGGTCGTCAATCACCAAATCGACCTTGCCGTTTAACAACAAATGCCAGGACTCGCCAACATCTGCCGCCAACACCAACTGTTGTCCTGGTTTAAAGCCTTGCTGCAGCAGAAAGTCGGCCGATAAATCATCACGCTGCACCGCTATACTGTAGGGTCTGGCATCATCCAGCTGTGTGATGTGAATATCCTGCCGGTGGCTTAACGCGACAAAACCCAACTGATAAGAGGCCACCGTGCCAATCCAATGAAAACCGCTTTCTCGCTCTGCCGTGCGCGCCAGATTGTAAATCAGCACATTCGGTTGGCTGCGCGCCAGATGCAGTGATCTGGCCCAGGGAAATATCTCTATCTCGGCATTTAGCCCGGCCTCCGTCAGTATTGCCCGCACCAGCTCAGTACTTAAGCCCGCGACTTTACCGTCCTGCCAGGTTTGATGCGGCGGCGATAACTCTGTTACCACTCTAAGCTGTGGCTGGGCCGTGATGGGCAGGCAGCACAACAACCAAAACAAACAACAAAAATTACGCATATCACTCGCTATCTCAACACCTTGATGTGCAAAGCATAGCGCATTTTACAGCCCGTATCCGGGCAAAAGCACTATGTCAAACTGGCTATTTTTTAGCCTTTTTCACTATGTGCGCTTAGCTATTTTTACTACCCAACACACGCCAACCTGCCAAGCATCAAACAATATCAATATAAATCAATACTTTAAAAAATATTCTCAGGCTGGCACGCCACTTGAAATACATAGATTGTAGTAACCCACAACCACATAAAAGGATAGGAAAAATGAACACACTGACTAAACTGACTCTGGCCGCTACGTTAACCCTGGCTTTCGCTTTACCCGCGCATGCCAATAGCCTGACAGAGAACCTGACCCAGGCTGTTAGTACACAACTGACCGAGCTTAGCGCTAACATTAAGCAACAAGCCAAAGCCGCGCTGGAAAAAACCGCTGCCGAGTTATTTTTCAGCTCAGGCACCGAGCAGGCGCAGCAGCAACTGTTAAACACCACATCTCAGGCAAATGCAGTTAAAGAGACGACAGCTAAACAGTAAGAGGCTGTGATGATGTTAAACAGCAGCAAGCTGCTCAGGCTAATGCCGTGCCTGAGCGCGCCTTGCCAACACGCTAAGCCATTGCGACAGTTATTGCTCAGACCACACCGCCAGCTCGTTACCATTAGGGTCCGCAAAATGAAAGCGGCGCCCACCTGGAAAACTAAACACCGGTTTTACAATGCTGCCGCCCGCGGCAACGATACGCTTTTCACAGCCGGCTAAATCTTTGCTGTAAAGTACGATTAACGCCGCCCCTGCTGCCACCTTTGATGTCAGGGCTGAGCGATAAAAACCGCCATCTAAGCCTGAATTGGCAAACGCAATATAATCAGGGCCATAATCGGCAAACACCCAGCCAAATACGCCAGTATAAAACTGCTTTATCGCGGCCAAATCGGCGGCGGGCAACTCAATATAATTAATTTGTTCTTGCTGACGCATTATCCGTCTCCTTTGCTGTCACCCGCTTTACTCTACTGCAGGCTACACGGCACAACAAGACAGCCAAAAAGAAAAGCCACGCGGGTTGGGATCGCGTGGTCTTTCAGAACAACAGTTAAAAACTTATTTGGTCTGCACCAGGTGACTGCTATGCATGGCCCGGCCAAACGCGGCCAACAGCCGGTTAAGCTTACGCAGCATCAGGAAGCGGGCGACGCCATTTGTACGCGTTGCGGTTAAACTATGCTTGGTTGCGGTTGTCTGTACTGCGCTCATGGTTCACCTCGGGTTGTCGCCACTGTTTAAACTGTGAGCATTATGCCGCTTATTTTTACCTTACACGAACGAGATAAATTGCCACCAAAGCATTAATTTAACTAATGAATCATTATGGCGTAATTCATTTTCGATTCAGCCAAGCTAAGGACATCAGGTTGCAAGCACGATAAAAATAATAATTTAAATTCAATAAAAGTAGCAATTTATGCAGATAAAGATCAACTTCAGCGCCAGTTTCAGTGTTTGGCTGAATAAAAAACCAACATCGCCAGAAACGATTTTGACTTAGCTATGCTAATCGATATAGTGCTAAACACTGCAGTAAAAGCCAACTGGCAACAATTTTCACGCCGACACTGGTCAGGCAGGTACAGCTATGTTAGATTACATGCGAAATATTCTCATTTACACATCAGAGGCATCACCATGAAATCGTTGTTCAGCGCATTACTTATCACGGCTGGCATGCTGGCTTTTACCGCTACAGCAGCCGACGACCGGCCAGATCACTTTAAAGGCAAACCGGCCGACACGCTGGAGCAAGCCGTCGCTAACTTCACTGAGTACAATACCAAATTAAAAGCGCTGCTTAGCGCCGAGCTGACACCGCAAGCGATGGCAGAGATCCATCAGCTGACGTACACGCTGGAAGTGGCGCTGGAGAAAATCCACAGCGAAACCGGCAAGCTTAAAGACACGCTGGAACAGCTGCATATTGCCTCTGAGCGCATGGACACCACCAGCGCTAAACAAAGCGGTGACAGCTACATTAAAACTGCACAAACCCTGGTGAAATAAACCCATGCCAAGCAGCCTGCCGTACAGCCAGCACTTTAACCTTGGCTGTTTAACACTGGCGGCGCTCAGTAACCGCCAGCCAGGCAAGCAACCGACACTGTGTTTACATGGCTGGCTAGATAATGCTGCCAGCTTTATACCGCTGGCGCAGCATTTAAAAAACACGCCGCTTTTGGCGTTGGAGTTTACCGGCCACGGCCATAGCAGCCACCGCAGCGCTGATGCGCGTTATTATTTCTTTGATCATGTCGAAGATATTGTACAGCTATGCCGGCTGCAGGGCTGGCAGCAACTGACTATTATCGGCCATTCGATGGGCGCTATGGTGGCTACGGCGCTGGCCGCCAGTTTTCCTGAGCTGGTGCAAAGGCTGGTGCTGATCGACAGCCTGGGCTTTGTCACTGATAGCGCCGCAAACGCCGCTAAACAGCTACGCGATGGTATTAACTCGCGCCTTAAGGCCACTGCACGTACGCCCTGTTACGCCAATTTAACTGAAGCAGCAACGGCAAGACAAAAGCAAAGTGACTTTAGCCTGACAGAAGCCTTACTGCTGGCCGAGCGTGGCACAGTTGCCACAGCAGACAGGCTTAGCTGGCGCGCCGATATGCGTCTCAGGCACAGTTCGGTGTACCGGTTAACACCCGAGCAAGGCCAGGCGCTGGCGGCGGCAGTAAGCTGTCCGGTATTGGCCATAGCGGCCAAGGACAGTGCTTTTTATCCTAATGTACAACACTGGGCCCGCTATTATCAGAAGCTGACGCTTGAGACCGTAAGCGGCGGCCATCATTGCCATATGACACAGGCGGCTGTGGTGGCGCAGCATATCGAAGGTTTTCTGTTAGCATAAAAAAACCGCAGCGAACTGCGGTTTTATATCTATAACACCAGCATTAATCTTTCAGCACTGTGGCCACAGCTTTAGCAAAATAATCAATGTTGCTGTGGTTTAAACCAGCAATACTGACCCGGCTGGAGCCAACCATGTAAATGCTGAACTCGCTACGCAGCCGGTCGATTTGCGCTTTATTAATACCCAAAAAGCTAAACATACCGTGCTGACGGGTAATAAAGCTAAAATCCTGCGTTACACCCTCCGCCGCCAGTTTATCGATAATCAGTTGGCGGTAGCTGTTAATACGGTTACGCATTTCGGCCAGCTCTTCATGCCACAGCGCTGTCAGCTCCTGACTGTTTAAAATATTCGCCACGATAATAGCACCGTGTGCCGGTGGCATTGAGTAAATGCTGCGTACTACGCTTAGCAGGTTTACTTTGGCAACATCGGCCACTTTGCTGTCAGCGGCAACTATGGACACAGCACCGATGCGCTCACGGTACAGGCCAAAGTTTTTCGAGCAAGAGCTGCACAGGATCATCTCTTCGACCTGCTCGGCTAAATAACGCAGACCGCGTGCGTCCTCATCCAGCCCTTCGCCAAAACCCTGATAGGCCATATCCACCAGCGGCGTAAAACCGCGCGCTTTGGCAAGCTCGGTAAAGCGCTGCCACTGGGCAAAGGTTAAATCCATACCACTGGGGTTATGACAGCAGGCATGTACCAGCACCACATCACCGGCCGGTACTGTTGCCAGCTCAGCAAACATCGCCTCTTCGTTTAAGCCCTTGGTGCTGTAATCGTAGTAGCTATACTCTTTAACTTTAAGGCCAGCGGCCTGAAACAATGAAATATGGTTAGCCCAGGTTGGGTTAGTCACCCAAATGGTGGCATTAGGGTTGGCTTTTTTAATAAACTCGGCGGCAACACGCAGCGCGCCGGTACCGCCTGGCGTGTGGGCAGTGGTTACCCGGTTGGCCAGCAGTACTTTATGGCTGCTACCAAAGGCCAGCTTTTCGATATGGGCGTTAAAGCCTAAATCACCGGCCATGCCGATATAGGTTTTGCTGTCTTCCTGTTTTAAGCGCAGCGCTTCTGCTTCTTTAACGCACTTCAGTACCGCCGTGTGGCCCTGCTCGTCTTTATATACCCCAACGCCAAGGTCTACTTTGTTTGGGTTTGGATCTTCTTTATAAGCTGCCATCAAGCCTAAAATCGGATCGGTGGCCACCGGTTGTAACTGAGCAAACATATTGTTCTACCTGAGGTTAAGTTGCATTAAAAAAGGCGGTTAAGGCAAATAGGCCGGCACCGTTAAACATACCGCTACCAGCAGTGCCAGTGCATCTGTGGTAAAGACGTTTTTATGAAAATCTTCTGCATCGACAATGCCCACTATTTTGCCTGATTGGTCAAACAGAGGCAAACAGGCTTCCGCCTGCACCTTAGGATCGCAGGTGTAGTACTCGCCACCGGTACCTAAATAGGCCGCCACATCGTTAATCACTCTTGCTTTACCGGTTAAACCCACAGTGCTGTTATTGCTGATTTTGGCAAAGTCGCTGTTAAGCGGAAACTCGGCCCTTGAAGCCTCGCCATAATAGGCCAGCTTTACCAGCACCAGCTCGCCGGCTATATTTTTTCGCGCCTGATAAATACCAAACCAGTCTAAACCAGACTGTTGCTGATAAAACGCCGCTATTTTACTCAGCGCAGTAAGCGCCTGCTGGTTAGTGGCTGTTTGGCCGCCCAAAATGGCAGTTAAATCATAAGGCGCTTCTGAGAGCTGACCAAATAACGAACAGGCACCACCCTCGCCCAGCTCGGGTACTTTATATTGCCATTGTATTGCCGGCGCGGGCGCCGTCTGAATAAAAGTCTGCAAAGCGCCCCAATGCGTTTGTACCTTCGCGGCAATATCGGCAACAGCATCAGTCACATAATTAGACAAACCAGCGCGCTGCAAATAGTCGGTTACAGCAACAGAAACATCAGACATTATAGCCATCCAGATTTCTAAAAATTGTGACGCATTTTACCAGAAGCCAACAAAAATCCAAGCTGTAAGCCGATGATAACGGGAAAATGTTGCCGCAACTGCATTGGATGTTTAAGCTGACAGCCTTGTAAAGTAAAGCGAGCTTTTTATGGCAGAAAATAAACTTTCTCTGGCCGACTGGCAGGCAAAAATGAACCCAGAGGGGCAATCAACGCCAGTGAAAAAGGATGCCAATCTGGTATACAGCACTGACAGTGGCCGCATCAGCGCAGATAAAACAGCAAAAATACCTACCGGTGAAGCATTCGCCGACGGCGCTGTGCGTATTCGCCGGGAGACCAAGGGCCGCGGTGGCAAAGCGGTGCTAACCATTAGCGGCATAGCCAAACCCCATGACGAGTTGGTGCAACTTGCTGCGAGGCTTAAGAAAAAATGCGCCTGTGGTGGTGCAGTAAAAGACGGCATTATTGAAATACAAGGTGATAAGCGCGAGTTAGTAGAGCAGTTATTACAGGCTGAGGGCTTTAAAACCAAATGGGCCGGCGGTTAATTATCTTGAGTAAAACTCAACTATCTCACTCACCACAAGAAGAGAATCGGATTGCTCTAAGCTAACCGTTGAAGCCCTGGACGGGCTGAGACGAGCCCCCAGGGATGGGTTTACGGCGTGTTAGCGTGAGCAATCAGGTTCGACTCCGGAGTGCAGAGCTCTATGCTGTCTTACTTTACCTCTTCACGGTTATACGGCTGACCAAACACATCATGGAAAAAGCTGCTTTTTAACCAGTAAGGCCGCTGCTCGGTATTGGCGATGTCCAGCGCGATATTAAAGTTAATATCAGCAAAGATGGCGCCAAAATCATAGCGTATTGCACCGTAGTCTTTGATTAAGCTTGGAATATCGTCCGATGGTTTATGGTAATGCTTGGCAAAAAAGCTGGCCCACACCTTGCCGCCATCCTGCTTAGGATCTTGCGATTTAAAACCCGTCATTAAAAACACTGCTGGCACGCCCTTTTTCACCAGAGTGTAGTGATCTGAGCGGGTAAAAATGGCCTGCTCCGGCATCGGGTCGCCGCTTAACGCAATGCCCTCTTTGGCGGCTGCCTGCTCCACCACTTTACCTAACGACGAGTGATTAGCACCAAAGGCAATCATATCGGCAAAGGGGTACAGCAGCACTGGCATATCCAGGTTTACGTTGGCGACCAGTTTATCTATAGGTCGGGTTGGATTGTTGGCAAAATAGTCGGCGCCCAGCAGGCCCTTTTCTTCACCGGTGACCACTAAAAACAAAATCGACCGCTTCGGTTTTTGCGGCAGACTGGCAAACTGACGGGCCGTTTCCAACAAAATGGCCACGCCGGCAGCGTTGTCCATAGCGCCGTTGTTAATTTTATCTTCGCTGCGTAAATCGTTGCTAAAACCGATATGATCAGAGTGTGCGGTAATTACCACATACTCATCTTTTAACAGCGGATCTGAACCTTCCAGCACCGCCACGACATTGGGGCTGCTGATATCTTCGTGTAAGCTGTTGCGGCTTAAGGTGGCCGACACGCCAAGCTCAAAGCCTGCTGGGCCTTTGGGCTCATCTAAAGTGGCAAAAATCGCTTCAAGCGACAGCGGTGCGTTGCTAAAGAACGCGGCTGCCGCATCGGGGTGCACATAAGCACCCGCCTGTAAATTAGGGTAGCTGTCAGCGGGCGTGCCATCGGCCTGCAGCCATTCCATCGAAGGCGTGTTTAAATACAGCAAACTGCTGGCATAAGGCCGCACTTTTTCTTGCTTCGGTGTATGCAGGGTAATAATACCCACGGCTCCACGCTCGGCGGCCAGGCGGGTTTTCAGGCTGTTTAAATGCGCGGCTTCTTCACTGGGCAAGCTGTCGGGGCGACCAGAGAGCAACACCACAATTTTGCCAGCCACATCTAAATTGGCGTAATCATCCAGGCCAAATTCTTTTGATACCAAACCATAGCCGGCAAACACCAAAGGCGCCGTCACTGCTGTGTTGGCAAATTGCAAACTGGGGCCGGTAAAAAAGGCCTTGGGGTACGCCAGCTCTGTGCTTACACCGTCAACATGCAGGGTAAATTTGGCACTGTCTTGCGCCAGCCGGGCTTTACGCAGTGGCACGCGCTGCAAATAGCTGCCATTGTCGCCGGCCGGTTTTAACCCCAGCGCCTGTAATTGGGTGGCAATGTATAACGAGGCTATTTCATGCTCGTTACTGCCAGTGTCTCGCCCGGCCAGCGCATCGGCAGCCAGAAATTGCATATGGGCTTCAATAGCCGTAGCACTGGCTGCAGTACTAGTTGGGCTAACGGGCGCTGTCGCCGTGCAACCTGCCAGGCTTAACGCAGCAGCGATAAATACAACGGTTTTCTTCATCGGTTTTCCTTTAAACAGCAGTGCCAGCAAAGGCTGGCACTGTTTTTACGACTTACAGCGTACTTTAGTTGATACGCTGCTGATATTTGTTGTGCAGCTGTTTATGGCGGTTATTTAAATCCACTTCCCGGCCGTCAATCCACAAGTGGGTAACCTTATGGCCGAGATAATCGAAAATATCGCCCTCTGATACCACTAAACTGGCTGCTTTGCCCACTTCGATGCTGCCAATCTTATCGGCCACACCGGCAATTTGTGCCGCGTTAATCGTCACTGAGCGCAGCGCCTGCTCTGGCGTTAAGCCGTAGCTTATCGCCTGACCGGCTGCGAACACCAGGTTACGGGTATCCCAGAAGCCATCTAACGACAGTGCAAACTGCACACCGGCGTCCTGCAGCGTTTTCGGCACTACAAACGCCTGCTGGTAGTTTTCATCGACCCGGCTGGGCAGGCCGTAAGGCGCAGTATAAATAACGGCAACCTTGGCAGCAGCCAGCTCATTTGCTAAACGCCAGCTGTCACGGCCGCCGACGATGGTCAGCTTTAAACCATACTGGTTGGCCAGCAACATCGCCTGACGGATTTGCCGCTCATCGTCCGCATGCACAAACAGTGGCCGCTTGCCGTCAAATACTGCCAGCATTTCATGCCAGCGCGAGTCCAGCCCACGGTTTAAACCCGCTTTTTCCGCATCGTAATAGGCCTTGGCGTCAGCAAAGTATTTGGTCAGTTGCGCCAGTTGTTTCTCATTAGCTTTACGTACTTCTTCAGCCGGCTTGGGGTTCCAGCGCGAGCTTAAGGTACTGGCGTTAGGCCAGCGGATATGCAGCCCCGTGCCATCAGCAACCAGGGCGTCCTGATGGTTCCAGGCATCTAGCTGCATTAAGCTGGATTGCCCCATTAACATGCTGCCAGACGGATATATCATGCTGTAAGCAAAGCCATTACTGCGAATGGTCGGGATCACTTCAGAATCGGCATTGTAGGCCACCCGCGCTTTAATATCGGGGTTAGTTTGCGTGACTTCAGTGGTGTCATCTGTCGCGCGCACCGCCTCAATCTCAACCAAACCCAGCTGATTGGCCAGCGCGATTAAGCCCGGGTACAGGTGTTTACCGTCAAGATCCAACACCTGTGCGCCTTGCGGCACGGCTAAATCTGCTCCCACGGCGGCAATTTTGCCATCGACAATTAACACATCAGTGTCGTTTTTTACGCCATCGGTTACCGTGTGCACCGTCAAGTTGGTGAGCAGCAGCGGTGCACTTTGCGCCTTACCCGGCACCATATCATGCGCCTGAACCGTTAAGCCCAACGTCGCCAGTGCTAAAGATAAACTCAGTTTCGTTAATTTCATTATCTGTCTCCCTAGTGGCTGTGGCCATGGCTATGTAAGTGACGGCCGATGTGCCACCAGTCGCCCTGATCTTCACAGTGCCACTCAGGTTCATCTTGCTTATAAGCGTCTTTATCACCGGCTTTGGCGTCATCGCCTGCGCCCAGTACTTTTTGTACCAGAGCCGCTTTTTCAGCGCCCAGTTGCTGCTGTAGCGCCTTGTCGGTGTTGATATCAAAGTACTTGGTGCCGCCAATCCAGGTTTGCTGTGCCTGACTGTATACCGACAACGGGTGTGCACTCCACAGCACAAAGTCAGCCTGCTTGCCGGCTTTGATGGAGCCGGTCACGCCATCAATTTTCAGCTGCATCGCCGGGTTAATAGTGACCATTTTCAGCGCGTCATGCTCGCTCATACCGCAGTACATTACAGATTTCGCCGCTTCCTGATTTAACCGGCGCTGTAAACCGGCATCGTCAGAGTTAATGCTGACATTCACACCCTGCTCTGCCATTAAACAGGCATTGGTGGGAATGGCGTCCTGCACTTCAATTTTAAACCCCCACCAGTCGGCGAAGGTAGAGGCGCTGGCGCCATGGGCGGCCATTTCTTTCGCCGTTTTATAGCCTTCCAGAATATGGGTGAAGGTGGTGATGCTAAAGCCCATTTCCTCGGCCAGTTCAATCAGCATCAGAATTTCAGACGCCACGTATGAGTGGGTATGAATAAAGCGCTGTTTGTCCAGAATTTCAACCAGTGCCTGTAAACGGTAATCCATGCGCGGTGGGGCCACCTGCTCGCGCTGGCGTTTCGACAACTTGTTGTAATCAGCCAGCCGGGCTTTGTACTCTTTGGCTGCCTGGAAGGCATCACGAATGGTAGTTTCCACACCAATACGGGTTTGCGGATAACGCTCGGTAAAGGCATCACCCCAGTTTGCCTGTTTAACGTTTTCCCCCAGGGCAAACTTAATGCTTGGCGGTGCCGCCTGCATTTTTAAGCCCTCGGCAGTCTCGCCCCAGCGGAACTGAATTACCTGCGCCTGACCACCTATGGGGTTAGCACTGCCATGCAGTAACTGCGCGGTAGTAGTGCCACCGGTGAGGCCACGGTAAATGTTGATATCCTCAGGGTTTATCACATCACCAATACGCACTTCTGAGGTGACCGCATCAGTGCCTTCATTGACACCTGCCTCAATGGCGACATGTGAGTGCTCATCAATCAGGCCCGGTGTTAGGTGCATACCCGTTGCGTCTATTACCTCAAAGCCACGCGGGGTGCTGAGGTTTTTGCCAATTTTGTCAAACTTGCCGTTGCGTACGATAACATCGGTATTTTCCAGCACGCCATCGGCTTCGGCGGTCCAAACGGTGGCATTTTTAATATGCACATTCTGCATTTTCGCCCGCTCTGGCAAACCATAGGCGCGGTTTGGAAAGCTGAGCTTAGAGATAAAGGCCGCCGGTTTGTCGCCGTTAGCCGTTGTATTAGCGGTTTTGCTGTCATCGCCAAGCGGCTGGCGCTGCGCCGTTACCACAAAACTTGCAGTACCCAGCTGCCATTTACCACTTAACTGGTTGTTAAGCAGCTGGCCGCTAAATTGCGCTACCTGATTACTGCCGGTTAATTCGGCCAGTTTCAGACTAAACTGCAGCTGTTGCTGCTGGCTATGCACATGCTCCAGTTTGACAGTTTTGTCAGATCCAGCGCCCAGTAGCACTGCGGTACCGCTCAACTTATCGGCCGGGCCGGTTAAGCTGATTTTTACCGCTTTACCATCCAGCGTCAGCTGATAGTCACCGGCGAATTCAACCGGTGCAATCGGCTTAATTTCATGCTGCTGGCCACGCACCCAGGTAGCGACAATTTCGCCATCGGCAAATAAATCACCGCTGGCCAGCACCAGATCGGCCTGATAACCCGGAGCAATTTTACCCAGCTTATCTGACACACCGGCAATAGCAGCCGGCACGGTAGTCAATGCCGCCAGCGCGCTGTCTGGCGATAAACCGTGCTTTACCGCTTTACGCAGGTTAGGCCAAAAGTCTTTTTTCTCTTTTAACTTAAAGGTTGTCAGCGCAAAAGGCACTCCGGCGCTGGCTAGCGCAGCCGCATTGGCCGGCGCCCGCTCCCAGTGACGCAAATCGGCCAGGTTAACATCCAGCTGATCGGCCAGCTGCTCTACGGCCGGTGCCGCCGGGAAATTGAGCGGTAAAATCAGCTTACGCTGCATCGCTTTTACCGCATCCAGTTGCACGTATTCATAGCCAGAGCCTACCAGCGCTGCGTTTTGCAGCTTAAACTCATTCAGCAGCAGATGCGCCCGCAGCAAAGAGCGGTCATCTGAGGTTTCAAAAATAGCGCCCTGCTGTGCCAGCTGGCTGAGGCTGTCCAGCGCGGCGTTATAGTCAATCGGCGCATTAAAATAGCGAACATCAGTTTTACCATAGGCCTGGTTATACCAATTGGCGTCACTTAAGGTTTGGCGGATAAGCGCTATGCTGCCCATTAACGATGACGGGTAACTTTGCACTGAAGTGCCTTTGTTAAAGGCGATAAATTGCGGCCCCTGCGCTTTTAAAATAAGCTCATTAGGTAACCCCTCACCCAGTGAGCTGACAAAAGCCTGGCCACGGAAAATGCCATCGAGCCGCGCTGATTGCGCAGCGGTAAAGCCAAGTTTTCTTAGCTCCTCTGCCGCTTTTGCGTCAGGCTTAAACTCATTTACCCAGCGTAATTCAGCATGAATAGCCGCATTACTGGCATTACCGCCTTTGCGCTCATTTTTATACACCGGCGCATCGCGGTAGCTGCCCGGTTTAGCCGGCTTGGCCGCCTCTATACCGTATTGGGTGTAGGGGTCTATAAAGCCGGGGTACAGCGTGTAGCGGCTGGCGTCAATTTGCTGATAACCGGCCGGTACTGACACTTTGCTACCAACAGCGCTGATGCGGCCATCGGCAATCAGCACGGTAGCATTTTGCAGCTTTTTACCAGGCTCGGTGTAAACAGTGGCACCGGTTAGGGCGATAAGGTTAGGCGTTTTATCGATAATGCCTTGCAGCGGTGAAGTCTGATCAGCCTGGCTACCTGCGGTAAAAACCGTGAGCAGCGCTGAGCTTAGCAGCGACAGACGGGCTTTGGTCATAACATGTTCCTGAATTAGCGGTTAACTGTTAACAACGTAGTTCAGCCGGCTTAGCTCCTGCTCTGCCAATGGCATGCTGAAGTAGTAACCCTGAACCTGGTAGCAGGCATTTTTTCTTAAAAACTCAACTTGTTCCGCCGTTTCAACCCCTTCTGCCACCACGCGCAGGTTCATTTTCTGCGCCATAGCGATAATCGCCGCGACTATGTCCATGTCGTTACGATCATCCGGGATATCTTTGACGAACGAGCGGTCTATTTTTAGCTCGTCTACCGGAAAACGCTTTAAATAACTAAGCGATGAATAGCCTGTACCAAAGTCGTCGATAGATAAAGACACCCCCAGACGTTTTAACTGATTTAACTGGTTAATAGCCGCATCGGTGTCACCCATTAACATACTTTCGGTAATTTCAAAAATGATACTGGACGGCTTAGCGCCGGTACGTTGTAAAATACGTTCAACAATTTCCGGCAGGTTATCGTCATTAAACTGGCGTACGGACAGGTTAATTGACAAACTGACATCAAAGCCCCGGCTATGTTGACGGGTAAGAAAACGACAGGCTTCCCAGATTATCCACTCACCAATTTGCACAATAAGGCCGGTGCTTTCTGCCACGCCAATAAACCGCAGCGGCGGCACTAAGGTGTTATCGGGCCTTAGCCAGCGCAGCAAGGTCTCATAGCCAACAATACTGTTGTCACGGATATCAATTTTGGGCTGATAGTACAGTAAGAACTGATGCTCGCGGATCGCTTCACGCAGCTGGTTCTCGATAAGTAAACGCTCTTTGGCGGCTTCGTTTAAATCGTGGCTAAAAAAATGGAAGGTGTTTTTGCCGCGGGCTTTGGCCTCGTACATGGCTAAATCGGCATGTTTTAGCAAAAGCTCCTCTTCAGAGGCATCTTCAGGCGCCACGGTAATACCGATACTGGCACTGATAGACACCTCATGCTGGCCCAGCTTCACCGGTGCCGCAAACGCCTGTTGCAGGTTAGTGGCAATAGCTGAGGCCTGGCCGCGGTCTTTAATGCCACTTAAGATTACGGCAAACTCGTCGCCCCCTAAGCGGGCGATGGTGTCTTCTTCGCGTAGCCGGCTGATCAGACGCTTGGCGACCTCTTTTAACAGCTCGTCGCCAGCATCATGGCCTAGAGTGTCATTAATGCGTTTAAATTCATCCAGGTCAAAATACAGCAGAGCAAAGTTGTAATAGCCACGGTGAGACATCGCAATGGCTTTACGTAATTGATCGCGGAAGTAACTGCGGTTCGCCAGGCCAGTCAGCACATCGTAGTAAGCCAGCTGTTCCATTTTTTTCTGGCTGGCTTTAATAAACGAAATATCCTGCATCGCACAGACATAGTTGCTGATATCGCCCTTTTCGTCCCGAATTGGCGCTATCGCCAGTGACACCCAAAGCTGCTGGTGCTGATATTGTAGTAACATATCACCACGCCAGTGTTGGCGTTCGCCTAAGGTTTGCATAATTTCTTCGCCGACATGGTGCATCTCTTCGGCAAATAACCGGTGTAACGGTTGTGCCTGCAGCTGTTCAGTGTCACAACCGAGCATTTCGGTTAAAAACGGGTTGATATACTCGACATTCAGCCGCTGATCAGTAAGCACTATACCCGAGCTGGAGAACGACACCGCTTTACTTAACTTGCGGGCCGAGCACTCGGCCAGCTCTTTTTCTTCTATGCGGGCATTAAGGCCGTTAACCAACTCGGCGATTTCGGCCGACATACTACCAAACGCCTGATTTAACAAACCTATTTCATCGGGAGTATGGTCAAGTTTTACCTGCTGTAAATCACCGCGAGATAACCGGTTTATCGCCGCTGATAAGCGGTTTAACCGCTTTAACATAAACTGATAGACCACAAATTGCAGCAGCAGCGCCACTAACAGTGCCACGATGAAAAAGGTCATTAATAATCTCAGCCGAAACTGCGTTAACGAGGCCAGCACGGCTTTTTTTTCACTGTAAAGTGCCAAATGCCAATTTAAGCGCTCAACCGGCGAGCTATAAATAAGATGCTCAGGCAGTAAAGTCGCGGCTTCAGCCGGGCTTACCGTGGGTTTCGCCACTGCGATGGCATATTGCTGCAATGCTGAATTTTGCATATTCACCCCTGCAAAGGGGCTATTCATCGCCGGCTCGTTGTGACCTTGGCGGGTCGGCAGGCCGATAACCTGCCCCTGGTTATCAAACAACATGACTTTTTGCTGCAGCTCGCCTGCTGGCAAACTGGTTAAAATATCGCCCAGCACGTAATCAGCACCGGTGACACCAATAAACTCATCC